>Ga0172375_10001659_pt1 | contig 35511 bp, 44 predicted proteins | sample LakKiv1m_FD_114537 | JGI IMG/M metagenome (GOLD analysis project Ga0172375, IMG submission 114537) | Freshwater microbial communities from Kabuno Bay, South-Kivu, Congo - kab_092012_11.1m | ecosystem: Environmental > Aquatic > Freshwater > Lake | place: Democratic Republic of the Congo... | reverse complement strand
CGTCACTTTGTAAAGTTAAAGGTAGCTGAAAAATATGAAAAAATTAAAGAAGATTCAAGATCAAGGCAAGTAAAGAAACGCTTGCATGGCCTGGTGAGAGCGGGGTCTTTTTTACTACCCTTATTTTTTTTAATCGCGGGTGTGTATTTAGTGGGTTTGGCAGTAGTACCTATTTTGGGTTATTACATAGAAGACGCGCAAAATCCCCAAGAAAGTGAGTTGACCGCTCCTATTCCTCGCCAGTATGTGATGGACTTAACCCCGATGATAGCTGTAAGTGATCAGAATAGTGCGCTTGGTTTGAATAGAAATGCTAAGCCACCCACCATAGTTGAATCAAGTATTGATTACACCAATCTAGCCAACTGGTTCACCACAGATACAGCAAGTTTCACTGCCCAACTTGGCCAAGACAAATCAGACATTCAGGAGTACGAGCTTTCTATTCCCACAATTGATGTAGAGAGAGCAGTAGTAAAGGTGGGAGGAAATGATTTAAACCAGAGCTTGATTGCCTATCCGGGCACAGCTATGCCTGGAGAGTTTGGTTCTCCGGTGATTTTTGGTCACTCGGTTTTGCGTAAATTTTACAATCCAAGCTCCAAAAATCCAAGAAGATATACCTCAATTTTTAGTTACATCATGACTTTAAAGCCGGGAGAAGACAAAATTAACATTAAGGCAGGTGGAGTTAACTATACTTATTTAGTACAAAGCAAAACCGAGGTCAGACCAGAGGATGTGCATATTTTGAACCAACAGTATTCTAGTAAACTGATTAAGTTGGTCACTTGTGTACCTGAAGGTACTTACTTGAGAAGGGGTATAGTAACTGCCCAGTTGATTGAAAGTGAAAGTGAGTAAGATGCAAATAATGGGTTTGGATTTTGGTGTAAAGCATGTTGGTATAGCTTTGGGTCTTGATGCTGGTTTGGCTGAACCATTGACTAGTTTGGAAAATAATCAAGAGCTTTTTTTAAAACTGCGTCAAATGGTGGAGCTTTATCAAGTAGAGAAAATAGTTTTGGGCTACTCTAAAGGAGAGATGGCTAGAAAAACTGCTGTTTTTGGTAAAAAACTTGAGTCATTTTTACGTTTACCAGTGATTTATGTTGATGAAACACTTTCTTCTAAAGAGGCAAGTAATGACCGGGTTTGGTTGGGTGGCAAGAAAAAAAGAAAACAAGCGCTGCATCAGTTTGCTGCGGCAATTATTGTGCAGCGTTTTTTGGAAGAAAACTGATGTTCTAAACTCTTGCTTTAGGATGATATACTTTTGCGGTGATAAAGATAAAGAACTCTAAAATTTATTTTTTTGCTTTTTTGTTGCTGGTTTTATTGACTGGCGCGATGTTTTTTGTTTCTATTGTGCTTTTTTTTCCTCAAAATTCCAAGTTGAGTCAAACACAAAAATTTGTAATCAAGAAGAACGAAACCATCAAGAGCGTAGCTTCTAGATTGCATGAGGCGGGATTGATTAGACATCCAGTGGTTTTTCGTTTTGTAGTGTGGCGTGGTAACTTGGACACAAGAATCCAAGCTGGTAGTTTTGAGTTAAGTCCCTCTATGAGTGCTCGCCAGATAGCCGAGAAACTTACTCAAGGAGTTGATGATGTTTGGATCAGTTTTAACGAAGGATTGAGAGTAGAAGAAATGGCCGATTTGCTAGAAACAGAAGCGATACTTGAAGGGTTTAATAAAGAGGCTTTTATAGCCAAAACAAAGCCTAATGAGGGCTATCTTTTTCCTGATACTTATCTTGTACCAAAAACTATGGAAGCCGATGGCTTAGCAGACTTAATGTTAAAAACTTTTGATGATAAAGTGAAGAACAATTGGGATAAGCTATCTGTTGGGACTTCCAGAAATCTAGAGGAAGTGGTGATTATGGCTTCAATAGTGCAACGTGAATCGGGCGCAGATCAAGAAGAAATGGCTCACATAGCCGGTATTTTGTGGAACAGAGTAGATAATGGCTGGGGTTTGTTTGTAGATTGTACTTTGCAATACATGGCTGGTTTTAATAAAAGTCTTAAGACTTGGTGGGCGCCGCCGCAGGTGGAGTTTAAGTCCTCATCTTCTGCTTTTAATACTTACAAATTTAAAGGTTTGCCTCCATCTCCTATTGCCAATCCAGGCTTAGCCGCAATCAAAGCTGCTGCGCAACCTTTGCCATCTGGTGATTTTTATTATTTGCATGCACCAGACGGCAAGATTCATTATGCTAAGGATCTAGTTCAACACAACAATAACATTAATAAGTACCTGAAAAATTAAGTATTGCGGTTGGTTTTTTTGAGTGCTATAATCCACCGCTTAAGCCAAAAGTTTTTGGCAAGAAATTTTGGGAAGATTGTCAAATTGATAAGCAAAGAAGCACCTGATTTCAGGGGCAAATAGTACGAAGTAACTCGGTTTCAGGAGAAGCCAGCAATTGGTCTCTCCGTTTTTTTGTTTTATAAGAAAAATCAAAAAAGGAGTTTCATGCTAACTAACAAACGTCAAAATTGGGGTATGCAACACAAAGTGTTGCCAGAGCTTGATTTAATTGGTTTGCAAATTCAAAGTTATGAGGATTTTTTCAAAAATGGTGTAGCTCAATCAATCGAGGAGCTGAATGGTCAGAAAGGTATTGAGGACTACACTGGAAAAAACTGGCAGTTGAAGTTTGGACAGCATCGTTTTGGCAAGCCAAAATACGGTATTAAAGAGGCCAAACTCAAAGGTGTGACTTATGACATGCCTCTTTACGTTGAGGCAGAGCTTCAAAATAAAAAAACTGGTGAAGTGCAAAAACAAGAGGTTTTCTTGGGTGATATTCCCAAGATGACTCCTACTGGCACCTTTATCATTAACGGTATTGAGAGAGCAGTGGTTACTCAACTCGTGAGAGCTCCGGGCGTATCTTTTTCTGGTGAAAGAGATTTGGCTACTGGAAGACAGTTGTACATGGCCGAGCTACGCCCAAAGAGAGGCTCTTGGCTAGAGATCACAGTGGGCAAAAGAAATGTAATTGCAGTTAAGATAGACAGAAGACGCAAGCTGCCAGTGACTGTGTTACTTAGAGCTTTTGGCTTTAGTAGTGATAATGAGATTAAAGCAGTTTTCAAGGAAGAAATGGCTTTTGATGAGTTTGATTTGGTGAGCTCTACTTTGGACAAAGATACAACCAAGTCCCAAGAAGAAGCTTTAATTGAGATCTATGCCAAGATGCGTCCAGGAGAACCAGCTGTTTTGGAGACTGCAAGAAATTACTTAAATCAATTATTCTTTGATCAAAGACGTTATAACTTGGATGAGGTAGGCAGATACAAGCTCAATCGTAGACTAAAATCCCAGGTGGATAAATCTATTACTACTTTGACCGCTGAAGACTTGGTAGGAACGGTTAAGTATCTGATTGGTTTGCAGAATGGTAGAGGTAAAGTGGATGATATTGACCACTTGAGCAATCGTCGCGTGCGCAGAATCGGTGAACTAGCCAAAGAATCGGCTTTTCGCATTGGTTTAATTCGTTTGGAGAGATCAATTAGAGAAAAGATGTCGTTGACCAAGACCGATCAACCTTTGACACCAGCGGCCTTGGTTAATGCAAGACCACTGATAGCTACTGTTTCTGAGTTTTTCCGTCGCAATAGACTATCTACCATTCTTGATCAAACCAACCCACTTTCTGAAATTGATAATCTACGTCGTTTATCCGTTATGGGTACTGGCGGAGTGACCAGAGAGAGAGCCTCATTTTCCATGCGTGATATCAATGCTTCTCAATACTCTCGCATCGATCCAGTCAGGTCTCCTGAAGGTCCCAATATTGGTTTAGTGACTTATCTTTCGCTTTATACCAAGGTCAATGAGTATGGATTTTTGGAAGCTCCATATCGCAAGGTAGTTTCGGATAAAAATGGTGTAAAAGTTACAGATGAGATAGTTTACATAACAGCTGATGACGAAGAAGACCACAAAATTACTCACGCTGGTGTAAGCGTTGATGAAAAAGGTTACATTCTTGACGAGTGGGTAGCTATGCGCCATATGAATCAATTTATTGAAGGTCCAGCCACTGATGTTGAGTATATTGACGTGGTACCAAGACAAGTAGTGGGGACATCAGCTTCTTTGATCCCTTTTATCGCTCATGATGAAGCTAATAGAGCTTTGATGGGTACACATATGCAGTGTCAGGCCGTACCTTTGGTCAGACCGCAAGCGCCAGTGGTGGGCACTGGTATGGAACAAGCCGTAGCCACTGCTATGGGTAGAACTATTTTGGCCAGACACGCTGGAGAAGTAGTGTATGTTGATGGTAACAAAGTGGAAATTGCTTTGACTGCCAAAGAACTAAAAAAGATTGATAAAGACAAAATCCAGAATACAGAGACTATCTACTTTTTGGACGATAAAGAGATATATGTTGTTAGCAAGTTTGAACGAACTTCACAAAGCACTTGTTACACTCAAAGACCAATTGTCAAACTAGGCCAAAAAGTAGAGTCCGGTCAGGTGATTATTGATGGTCCTGCTGCGGATAAAGGAGAGTTGGCTTTGGGTTCCAATTTACTGATTGCTTATGCGTCTTTCGATGGTTTGGGTTATGAAGACGCGATTGTAATCTCTGACAGATTGGTTAGAGAAGATGTTTTGACTTCAGTCCAGATCAATGAGTACAAAACAAAGGTAATGGATACCAAACTTGGACCTGAAGAACTCACAAGCGATATTCCCAATGTTAGTGAAGTCTTTTTAAGCAACCTCACTCCAGATGGAATTATCAGAATAGGTAGCAGCGTTTCATCCGGTGATATCTTGGTGGGTAAAATTGCTCCAAAGGGAGAGACCGAGCTTTCTCCAGAAGAAAGATTGTTAAGAGCCATTTTTGGTGAGAAATCTAGAGAAGTGAGAGATACTTCTTTGCGTATTCCTCATGGTGAGAGCGGCACAGTGATTGATGTGCAAATTCTGGATAGTACGGAAGGTGATGAACTGGACCCAGGGACGCTTAAAGAAGTGATTGTGAAAGTAGCTCAAGTCAGAAAAATTACTGTGGGAGACAAATTGGCAGGTAGGCACGGCAACAAAGGAGTAATTTCCAAGATTGTGCCGTCAGCCGATATGCCATATCTAGCTGACGGCACTCCGGTAGACATTGTGATTTCTCCTCTGTCTGTTCTAGCTAGAATGAATATGGGCCAACTTTTGGAAGCTCATATTGGTTGGGCGGCCCAAAAACTAGGTTATCAGGTGGCTTTCCCGGCTTTTGAGCTTTTTGATGAAGATAAAATTTGGCAAGAACTGAAGAAAGCTGGTTTACCAGAAAGTGGCAAAGTTCAGCTTTATGATGGTCGTACAGGCGAAGCTTTCAAGGAAACAACCACTGTTGGTCTTGGCTACATTCTCAAGTTGAGTCACATGGTAGAAGACAAGATGCATGCCAGAGCTATTGGACCTTACTCTTTAGTTACCCAACAACCTTTAGGGGGTAAAGCACAAAGAGGTGGACAAAGATTGGGAGAGATGGAAGTTTGGGCTTTGGAAGCCCATCGCGCTGCCCATACTTTACAAGAAATGTTGACTATCAAGTCTGATGACGTGATTGGTCGATCGAAGGCTTTTGAAGCCATTGTTAAAGGTCAACCAATTCCTGCTTCTACTGTACCAGAAGGCTTTAGAGTGTTAATGCGCGAACTTAACTCTTTGGTGGTGGATGTTATCCCTCACGAGGCTCAAGAAGTAGAAGAGATTGTTCAACCTGTAGTGAAGGCGGAGCCACCAGCTGATCTAGTGAGTGATGAACCAGTAGCACAACCAACAGCTGACTCAACCCAAGCAGTTGATCCGATACAAACAGTTGACTCGATGGAAGACGCAGTAGAAGCTTAATCAGAGATTATTTTTATGAAAAATATAATTGATTTTAGCGCTTTGGAAATAAGAATTGCTTCACCAGAAGTAGTCCACTCTTGGTCTCATGGAGAAGTAAAAAAACCAGAAACCATTAATTATCGTTCTTTGAAAGCTGAAAATGATGGTTTGTTTGATGAAAAGATTTTTGGTCCTATCAAAGATTATGAGTGTTACTGTGGTAAGTACAAGGGCGCCCGTTATCGTGGCATAGTATGTGACAAGTGTGGTGTTGAGATCACCCAGTCCAAGGTCAGAAGAGAGCGTATGGGTCACATTAACTTGGCTGCTCCAGTTGCTCACATCTGGTTTTTTAAGGGCGCCCCATCCAAACTCTCGTTGCTTCTTGATATATCGCCCAAAAATCTTAACGCAATTATCTATTTTTCTAAGTACGTAGTACTTGAGGTTGATGAAGAGGTTAGGGTGGCTAATGTGGCCAAAACTCAAGAAGATTTGGCTGTAGCGATTGAAAGCTTGAAGGCCACGAGTCAAGACCAACTTGAACTTATCAAAAAAGCTTATCTTGCAGATCAAGAAGCTGTCAAACAAAAAGTAAAAAGCAAAGAAACTTTGCAACTCAAGTTAAGTGAGCTAGAAGTGAAGTTTAAAAACAAGACTATTGCTATTAAAAAACAGCTAGATGTTCAGATTGAGCAAACTCAAGAAATTTACAAAACCGTACGTGAGCTGGTTAGCAAAATTTTAGCTGGTTCTATCTTAACCGAAGATGAGTACCTCAAGCTTGACGAGTATGATGCCAGCTCACATCTTAAAGTAGGTATGGGTGCGGAAAGCATTTTGGAGTTGGTTAAGCGTTTAAATTTGGAAGAGTTGGTGAGTCAATTAAGACATGACATGACCAAGAGTAAAGGTGTCAGACGGATTAAAGCAGCCAAGAGATTGCGTGTGACTGAAGGGTTGCGCAAAGCTCAAATTGATCCCACATGGATGTTTTTAACTGTACTGCCGGTCATTCCTCCAGATTTAAGACCTATGGTTCAACTTTCTGGTGGTCGTTTTGCCACTTCTGATCTTAATGATTTGTATCGTAGAGTGATTAACAGAAACAACCGTTTAAAACATCTGATTAACCTGGGGGCTCCGGAAATTATTTTGCGTAATGAAAAAAGAATGTTGCAGGAAGCGGTAGACTCATTAATTGATGGTTCACAAGCTAGACAGACACAAAGATCTACTCGTAGACCACTCAAGTCTTTATCAGAAATGTTGAGAGGCAAACAAGGTAGATTCAGACAAAATCTGTTGGGTAAAAGAGTGGATTATTCTGGAAGAAGTGTGATTGTGGTAGGTCCAGAGCTCAAGTTGAACGAGTGTGGCATTCCCAAAGATATGGCTTTGGAGATGTTTAAGCCTTATGTTTTAAGAGAGCTTATTGTCCAAGGTGTAGCTCCAAATGTGAAAAGTGCTAGACAGTTGATAGATCATCACGAGCCTGAAGTTTACGATATCTTGGAAAAAGTGACTACCAATCATCCAGTGATTTTAAATAGAGCTCCAACATTGCACAAACTGGGCATGCAAGCATTCTTCCCGATTTTAGTTGAGGGCAGTGCTATTCGTTTGCACCCTTGTGTTTGTTCGGGATATAACGCTGACTTTGATGGAGATCAAATGGCCGTGCACGTTCCTTTGACAGATATGGCGCAAGAAGAGTGCAAAAATTTGGTCATGTCTAATAGAAACTTGCTGAAACCAGCTAATGGCGATCCTATTACCGTACCAAACAAAGAAATGGCTTTAGGTGTTTATTATCATACTTTAATGGATAAAAATATCAAAAAGCACAGCTCTGTATTTGCCTCTAAAGCTGAAGCTTATCATGCCTATCAAGTTGGAGCGATCGATTTACGTCAAGAGATTTGCGTCAGAATAACTGGCTCAACCAAGCTTGATACCACTGTCGGCCGATTACAGTTCAATGATGTTTTGCCTGCCTCATTTGAGTTTATCAATGACGCAGTGAATGCTGGTAGAATTAAACAAATTGTTACCAAGGCTATTGAAAAGGAAGAGTGGCAAGTAGTTACAGAGATGATTGATGCCATTAAAGATTTGGGTTTTAAAGCGGCCACTCAATCTGGTTTGTCAGTTTCAGTGACTGATTGCGAAATGATTAAGGACAAAACCTCAATGATAGAGTCTGCCAACAAAAAAGCAGAGGTGATTCAAGAACAGTACTTGGAGGGTTTGATCGCTAATGAAGAACGCAAACGCTCTGTTTTTGATTTGTGGATGCAAACAACAGAGGAAGTGGCAGAAAAGACTTGGGATTCCTACAAAGAAACCAACGTTATCAAAATCATGATCCAGTCTGGTGGTACTCGTGCTTCCAAAGACCAAGTCAAACAATTGGCTGCCATGCGCGGACTCGTGGTTGATCCTTTGGGTAACATTGTGGAGATGCCTACCAAGTCAAACTTTAGAGAAGGTCTGTCAATTTTTGAGTATGTGACTTCTGCTAGAGGTTCTAGAAAAGGTTTGACCGACTCGGCTATTAAAACAGCGGACGCAGGGTATCTAACTAGAAGGTTGGTAGATGTTGCTCATGACGTAATTATTCGCTGTCAAGACTGCGGCACAGAAAACTTTTTGGAAATTGAACGCGGTGTGCGCGAGGAATCTTTTGTTTCAAGAATTTCTGGTCGCGTTTCAGCCAAGACTTTGAAAAAAGGCAGAGAAGTTTTAATTAAAAAAGGTGAGGTTATCACTCCAGAGATTGCAGAACATATTTTTGAATTTGGCACCCCTTTGGTTGCTGTTTACTCTCCTCTCACTTGTCAACTGCGTAGAGGCATGTGTGCCAAGTGTTATGGATGGGATTTCTCCACCAGAAAAATTGTTGAGATTGGCGTGCCGGTGGGAGTAGTGGCCGCTCAATCTATTGGCGAGCCAGGTACTCAATTGACCATGAGAGTCAAGCACTCTGGTGGAATTGTAGGCTTGGATGTGACTCAAGGCTTGCCTAGAGTGGAAGAACTTTTTGAGATGCGAGTTCCCAAGTCATCGGCCATTTTGGCTGATGTCAGTGGTAAAGTAAAAATTGAAGATAGTGTGGATAAAAAAGTGATCACCATAGATCCTTCTGATAAAACTTTCCAACCTTCGTGTTTTGAGGTGCCATCTCAACTAGAACTTTTTGTTGAGAACGGCCAGTTGATTCATCTTGGACAGCAGTTAACCGAAGGTTCGATCAACATTAGTGAACTTATGATCTTAAGAGGTATGCTTGTCGCTCAAAAGCATGTAATTAACGCTATCCAAGCTGTTTATGAGTCTCAAGGTATTCCCATCAACGACAAACATTTTGAGGTAATTGTGCGTAAGATGAGCGACAAATTACAAATAGAGTCTGTGGGTGATACTGATTTCTTAACGGGAGAAATTGTTGAGCATGGTAGGTTTGTAGAGGAAAATGAAGCTACTATTGCCGCTGGTGGTGAACCAGCCACTGCCAAGATGATGCTTTTGGGTATTACTCGTTCTTCCCTGTTTACCAACTCTTGGCTGTCGGCAGCCTCTTTCCAACACACCAAAAATGTGTTGACTGATGCAGCTGCTTCTGGCTTGATTGATCATCTAGAGGGACTGAAAGAGAATGTTATCATCGGTAGATTAATTCCTACTTCTGCGGAAAGGGCTAGTATTGAACCTTAGTCTTACTTTTTTTAAAAAGGTTGTGTTACAATTACACACCTTGTGGAAAACAAAAATATATGCCAACAGTTAATCAATTAATCAGAAAAGGTGGTAGAAAACAAAAGATCAAACGAGTCAAAGCGACAGCTTTAAGGCGTAGTTTTAACTCAATTGATACTCGGTTTGTTTCTACCACTAATCCTCAAAAACGTGGAGTTTGTACCGTGGTTAAGACCATGACTCCAAAAAAACCAAACTCGGCCTTGCGTAAAGTGGCTAGAGTAAGGCTCTCCAACAAAATGGAAGTAACCGCTTACATTATGGGTGAGGGTCATTCCTTGGCAGAGCACAGTATTGTAATGGTAAGAGGCGGAAGAGTAAAAGATTTGCCCGGTGTGAAGTATCACATTGTAAGAGGTAAGTATGATTGTGCGGGAGTAGCTAATAGGAAAACTTCTCGTAGTAAATATGGAGTAAAAGCCAGCGCTTAATTTTTGTGTTAATAAGGAACTTAAAGTCAATATGAGAATAAAAAGAACTTTTTCAAGACAAATAGACTCTGATCCACGTTATCAGTCTTTAAAAATTGCTAAGTTTATCAACGCAGTGATGCTTGATGGTAAAAAGAGCGTGGCCCAGAAGCAGGTGTACGAAGCTTTGGTGAAGTTGGAAAAACTGTCTGGTAAAAAAGCTTTGGAAGCATTTGATGAAGTGGTAAACAAAATCGCTCCCCAGGTAGAGGTTAGGTCAAGAAGAATCGGTGGCGCTGCTTATCAGGTACCTACCCCAGTTAGACCTCAAAGAGCTTTTTCTTTGGCTGTGCGTTGGTTAATTCAGGAATCGCGCAAGCGCCCTAATGCTCAATATCACACCTTTGCTGAAAAATTGAGTGCAGAAATGTCAGACGCGCTTAAGGATCAGGGTGGGGCTGTAGAACGAAAGAATACCGCTCATCGTATGGCTGAAGCTAATAAAGCCTTTGCACATTTTAGATGGTAATTTTCATCTGGATAGAGGTTAGAGTTTTATGCTAAAATCTCATTTTGCCGGTTGAGCTGAATAAAAGAGTTTTGTTAAGGAGTTTATGTCACAAACAACAGTTGGAACTAGTAGAGATCTTATTCCTTTGGAAAGAATTCGTAATATTGGCATTATTGCTCATATAGACGCCGGTAAAACTACCACTACGGAAAGAATTCTTTTTTATACTGGCAGAACATACAAGATCGGTGAGGTGCATGAGGGAGCAGCTACCATGGATTGGATGGAGCAAGAGCAAGAAAGAGGTATTACTATTGTTTCTGCCGCTACCACTACTTTCTGGAAACCATACTTTGATACTGCTTTGTCTAAAGCTAAGTATCGTTTTAATATTATTGACACTCCTGGTCACGTAGACTTCACTGCTGAAGTAGAACGCTCGTTGAGAGTTTTGGATGGTGGCATTACTGTTCTTGATGCTAGCGAAGGAGTGCAGTCCCAGTCAGAAACTGTTTGGCGCCAGGCAGACAAGTATAACGTGCCACGTATTTGTTTTATCAACAAAATGGACAAACTGGGCGCTGATTTTCAAGCCACAATTCAAGATATTAGACAAAAATTTGGAGTGAAGCCGGCTGTGATGGTTTTGCCTATGGGAGCCGAGAATGATTTTCAAGGAGTAATAACTCTTTTAGAACGTAAAGCTTTATTTTGGAAAGATCATGCAGCAGATACAGAACCAGAAGAAAAAGAAATCCCACAGGAGTATGTAGATCAAGTGGAAAAAGCAAGAGCGGAGTTGGTTGAGGCGATTGCTGAAACTGATGATCGTTTACTAGAAAAGTTCTTTGCTGAAGAGGAAATAAGTGTCAATGAGTTAAAGACCGCTTTGAGAAAAGCAGTGATTGGGTATAAGTTGGTACCTATTTATGCCGGTTCGTCACTGAAAAACACTGGTATCCAACCGCTTTTGGACGCGGTAGTGGAGTACTTGCCTTCACCAGTGGATATTAAACAAATTACTGGCATTAATCCAAAAACAGAACAAGAAGAGGTTAGGAAGTTAGTACCAGAAGAGGATTTTTCTGCTTTGGTTTTTAAGATTCAGACTGACCCACACGTTGGCAAGCTGACTTACTGCAGAGTTTATTCTGGAGTGCTTACTGCTGGAAGCTATGCTTTTAACTCTACAAGAAAACAAAAAGAAAGAGTAGCTCGTTTACTTCTGATGCACGCCAACCAAAGGGAAGAAATTAAGGAAGCCAGAGCTGGTGAAATTGTGGCCATTGTTGGTTTAAGAGATAGTAAAACTGGAGATACTCTTTGTGAAGAAAAAAAACCAATTGTTTTAGAAGGTATTACTTTTGCTGAGCCAGTTATTTATCTTGCTATTGAGCCAAAGACCAAATCAGATCAGGAAAAAATGGGCATGGCTTTGGCCAAGCTTGGCGAAGAAGATCCTACTTTTGAAATCAAGTCCAACCCAGAAACTGGTCAAACTGTGATTGGTGGTATGGGAGAGTTGCATTTAGAGATTATTGTTGATCGCTTGCAAAGAGAGTTTAAGGTGGGCGCTAATGTAGGTAAGCCACAGGTTGCTTACAGAGAAACGATTACTCTACCAGCTCAAGGTGAAGGTAAGTACATCAAACAAAGCGGTGGTCGTGGTCAGTATGGCCACGTGCTCATCAGGGTTGAGCCCAAAGATCGTGGCACTGGTTATGAGTTTGTCAATGATATTACTGGTGGGGTAGTACCTAGAGAGTATATTGAGCCAACCAACAAAGGTATAAAAGAATTTTTAGAGAGAGGATTCTTGGCGGGGTTTCCTATGTCTGATATTCGGGTTTCTCTTTATGATGGTTCATATCATGAAGTAGATTCTAGCGAGTTGTCTTTTAAGATGGCAGGTTCCTTAGCCATGCGTGATGCAATATCTCAAGCCCAAGCTGTTCTGCTTGAGCCAATTATGAAAGTGGAAGTTTCCACACCAGAAGAGTTTATGGGCGATATTATTGGAGATTTAGGCTCAAGGAGAGTGCAGATACAAGGGACTACCAATCGAGGTACTGTGGTGATTATTACTGCACTTGCGCCATTGGCGGAAATGCAAGGCTATGTTACAATCTTGAGAAGCATGTCGCAAGGTAGGGCAAGCTCGGTGATGTTGCCTAGTCACTATGATATTGTGCCTAAGAATATCACTGACAAGATAATTGAGGAAAGAAAAAATTAGTTCTTGGTAAAACTTTGTATTTATTACAAACAATAAAGGAGTTTATATGGCAGACGCCAAAAAATTCGTACGTAGTAAGCCACATGTGAATGTTGGAACGATAGGTCATGTAGATCACGGTAAGACTACTTTAACCGCAGCCATTACCACTACTTTGGCCAAATTAGTCACGAGTGATATTAACAAAGCTTTGCAGTACTCTGATATTGACAATGCTCCAGAAGAAGCAGCGCGTGGCGTGACTATCAACATTTCTCATATTGAGTACGAAACAGACAAACGTCACTACGCTCACATTGATGCTCCGGGTCATGCTGATTACATCAAAAACATGATTACTGGTGCAGCTCAAATGGATGGAGCAATTTTGGTGGTAGCAGCAACTGATGGTCCTATGCCACAAACCAGAGAGCACATTCTGCTTGCCAAACAAGTGAACGTGCCCAAGATTGTGGTGGCTTTAAATAAAGTAGATATGGTTGATGACGCAGAGCTGGTTGATTTGGTTGAGATGGAAGTGAGAGAGCTTTTAACCAAGTATGGTTATAAAGGCGATGAAACACCAGTGGTTAGAGTCAGTGCTTTGAAGGCTTTGGAGGGTGATGACGCAGCTCAAAAACAAATTATGGAGTTAATGAAAGCGGTGGATGAGTATATTCCAGAACCGGTCAGAGATTTGGATAAGCCTTTCTTGATGCCGATCGAAGATGTCTTTTCTATTAAAGGACGTGGTACGGTGGTTACCGGCAGAATTGGCACTGGTATCATTAAGATCAATGATGAGGTGGAAATAGTGGGTTTGCGTGATTCTCAAAAAACTATCGTCACTGGTGTCGAGATGTTTCGCAAGTTACTCGATCAGGGTCAAGCTGGAGATAACGTAGGTATTTTGTTACGTGGAGTAGGCAAGGAAGATGTAGAACGCGGACAAGTTTTAGCTAAACCAGGTACGGCCAAACCACATACAGAGTTCGAGGCCGAAGTTTATATTTTGACCAAGGAAGAAGGTGGTCGTCATAAGCCATTTTTCTCTGGATATAGACCACAGTTCTATATTGGTACCACGGATGTGACTGGTGAGGTGACTTTGCCTGAAGGGGTAGAGATGGTCATGCCTGGAGACAGTGTCAAAATGAAAGTAAAACTAATTGTACCAGTAGCCATGCATGAGACTTTGAGATTCGCTATTAGAGAAGGTGGTCACACAATCGGGGCAGGAGCGATTACTAAAATTATTAAGTAAAAGGGGTGCAACCCCCCACCTTTTGTCTTCTAGACAAATTATGAGACAAAAGGTGGGGGGTTGCTTTTTTGTTTATATCTTAGTACAATTACCGCCTGTCTTGTGTAAAGTAGACAATAAGCAAATTAAAAAGAGGGAAAATGGGAAAAATAGCCAAGCCAAACACCACGCAACATACCAATTCTTATAAGATTAGAGTTAACCTTAGATCTTATGATCATAGAGTTTTGGATGAAGCTAGTAAAAAGATTTTGGAAACAGTGATTGCCACTGGTGCCAAAGTAGTTGGACCTGTTCCTCTTCCTACCCACATTAAGAGTTTTACAGTGTTGATCTCTCCTCATTCTGATAAGAATGCTCAAGAGCATTATGAAATCAGAACTCACAAGCGAATGATTGATATAATTGATCCTACTAGTAAAACAATTGATTCTCTTATGCATTTGGAGTTGCCAGCTGGAGTATCAATACAGATTAAGTCGTGATATTACTTGCCTTATGGTAAGAAAAAAAGAAAATAAAAAACAACATGTTAACCGATTTTTTTGCTATCAAACTCGGCATGACCCAAGCGTGGACAAAAGATGGTCGTCGTTTGGCTGTTACTAGGCTTATGGCTGGTGACAATATTGTTGTTTCTTGTCTCGGTGAGAAAAAATTGGAAGTGGGGTTTGGTCTCAAGAATCTTAAAAATATCAAAAAACCGCAGCGCGCCCGTTATCAAAAGGGCGATTTTTGTTTTATACCGGCAAAATTGAGAGCTGTCAGCTGGGATGGAGACGAGATCTTACCAGAAGTTGGTAAAACTATTAAAGTAGAGGAAGTTTTAAGCGTAGGTAACGTAGTGGCTGTTCAAGGTACCACCAAAGGCAGAGGCTTTGCTGGAGCAATGAAAAGGTATGGTTTCAAAGGTGGACCAAAAACTCATGGTCAATCAGATAGATCCAGAGCGGTTGGCTCTATAGGTTCTGGTACTACACCGGGAAGAATCTGGAAAGGCAAAAGAATGCCTGGTCATTATGGTGTAGAGACGCAGACAGTATCTGGACTTTTGGTTTTGCATATTGATCCCAAGAGCCACGAGATTTGGTTGAGCGGTCCAGTACCTGGTCACATAAAAAGCTTTGTTCGTATTCATAAGACTACTGAAACTAAAAAAATTGAGCTGAACAAAGAGGCTAGCGGAATCAGTCAGCCATCTACTACAACTGAAGAAAAGGGTTTGGTTAAATAACAATATGAAAATCCCTAAAATTACTCCCACCGGCAAAGAAAGTAGTGTTTTAGTTAAGGATGAGATCTTTGCTATTAAGCCTAATTTGTCTTTACTGGCTCAAGCTGATCGTGTGTATCTTTCCAATCAACGTCAATCTACTAGCAAGGTGAAGACTAGATCAGAAGTTGCTAGAACTACTGCAAAGTGGTACAAACAAAAAGGTACTGGCAGAGCTAGACATGGCTCTCGTAATGCCCCAATTTTTGTTGGCGGTGGTGTAGCTCATGGTCCTACTGGTTTAGAAAACTGGAAACTTTTTTTGCCAAGCAGATTGAAAGCTTTGGCCTTGAAAAGCGCGCTTTCTGCACAAATTAAAGTGATTGTGGTGAGTGATATTCCTTTGGAAACAGAAGGAAAAACCAAACACGCTAAAAGATTCATTGACTTGGTAAAGAAAAAAGACGAGAGGTGTCTGATTGTTTATAATGCTAAAAAAGAAGTAGCAATTAAAAGATCCTTCGCCAATCTTCAAGGAGTTTTGTTAGTTACTTCTTCGCTACTGACAGCCCATCACATACTTAGTGCTGATAAAGTGGTGTTTACTACCAGTGGCCTATCTAGTTTGACAGACAGACTTTTGCCAGAGACTCATCAAGAAAAGGCAGACTCGCTTAAACCGAGTATTAAAACTCAAGACATAGTTGAGGATAAAAAACCAGCCAAACTTAAGAAATTGCCTTCAGTTAAAACTCCGAGTAAAAAACCCAAGGTGAACTTAACTAAGAAAGCACCTAAAGAATTGAAACAAAAAATTAAGTCCACTAAGAAGGTTAAGTAAGTATGTCTATACAGATTATCAAAAAACCCATTATCACTGAAAGATCAGTTGCTTTAGCCAAAAGCGATAACACTTACACTTTTTTAGTGACCAAAACAGCTAAAAAAAACCAAATTGCCCAAGCTGTAGCCAAACTTTTTAAAGTAGAGGTGCAGAAGGTGCGTACAGTAACCGTGCCTTTTAAAATCAAAAAGAGTGGTAAAAAAAGACTCTTGACTACTAAGGCTGCTGGAAAAAAAGCGATGGTGAGTGTTAAAGCTGGTCAGACCATTGATTTATTTGATTTTGGAGGAAAAAACTAAATGCTAATTAAAAGTAAACCAACTTCCAGTGGAGTGAGACATCAGGTAGTGCTTGATCGTTCAGACCTACACCGTGGAGCACCGGAAAAAACCTTACTTGTTTCTGGTCACAAAAAGAGACAGGGCAGAGGTTACAAAGGTCACGTAACAGTCAGGCATCGTGGTGGAGGAGTAAAAAAAAGGATGAGAGTGATTGAGTGGCGCAGAAAAAAATATGGTGTGCCAGCCGTGGTAAAGAGAATTGAGTACGATCCAATGAGAAGCGCCAATCTAGCTTTACTTTTTTATAAAGATGGAGCCAAAGCCTATATTTTAGCTCCTGCTGGTATTGAGCTTGGAACAGAGGTAGTCTCTGGTGAGACTGCTGAACCAAAGATTGGCAACGCTTTGCCTTTGGCCAAAATTCCAGTAGGTATGCCTATACATAGTGTGGAACTGCACGCAGGCAAAGGTGCTCAAATGGTACGCGGAGCTGGAATGTCTGCCAGTATTCAATCTAAAGAAAATGGTTACGTTACACTACAGTTGCCGTCCAAAGAACTACGCTTGGTCAAGGATGATTGTTATGCCACTATTGGACAGGTGGGTAATGTTGAGTGGAAAGGCAGAAGAATTGGTAAAGCTGGTAGAAGCAGATTGATGGGTGTTAGACCCGCTGTACGTGGTACAGCTCAACATCCAGACTCTCATCCTCACGGTGGTGGTGAAGGTCGCTCTGGCGTGGGTATGAAGTATCCAAAGACTCCGTGGGGCAAGCCAGCTTTGGGCAAAAAGACTAGAAAAAGAAAACGTTATAGTCGTAAGATGATTGTCCGCGATAGGCGAGTAAAGGTTTAAATTATGTCAAGATCTAGCAAAAAGGGACCGTTCATTGATCCTAAATTGGTCGAAAAAGTGGTCAAACAAAAGCAATCTGGTTTAAAAACCGCTATCAAAACATGGAGCAGGGCTTGTGTTATTACTCCAGAATTTGTGGGTCATACCTTTGCTGTCCACCAAGGCAAAATTTTTGTTGAGGTGTTTATCAATGAGTCAATGGTAGGTCATAAGTTGGGAGAGTTTGCTCCCACGAGAAGATTTAGAGGTCATGGTCGTATTGTAAAACGTGTACTTTCCAAGACATAAAAAAGGGATAGAGATGTTAATTAAAGCTACTCAAAAATATACTAGACAAGCCCCAAGAAAAGCTCGGTTGGTGGCTAACGCTGTCAAAAATCTAAGCGTTAGTAAAGCTATTGAACAACTAGGCATGATCGAAAGAAAAGCCTCTATCTTAATTCTTAAAGTAATTAGCCAGGCATTAGCTAACGCCAAACACAATTTTGGTATACACGAAGATCAATTAAAAATTCACTCTATTGTGGTTGAGAGCGGTCCTAGCTACAAACGCTTTAGAGCTGTTAGCAGAGGAAGAGCTCATACAATTTTAAAACGTACCTCTCATGTGAGTGTAGTTTTGGAAGCAAAAGAGACGAAAACTCCTGTGGCAAAAACCAAATCAGATGAGTTGAAAAAAGTGAAGGTCAATTCACAGAATATTGTAGAAACGAAAGAAGAGTTGGTGAAACGTCAGTCAGTTAAAAAACGAACAGTGGATGAGATGAAAGCAAGCAAAGCTGTTTTGAAGCCAAACGCGCTTAAACTCAAGGCGCCTAAAGCTAGATTGCGTAATACTACTCATAAGTAAAGGTCAGTTCTGGAGTAAGCGGAAAAAACGTAGTACAATACCGCTTCTTGAAAAAAGGAAAAACAATCAATGGGACAAAAAGTAAATCCAACCGGTTATCGTCTGGGTAGTACTTTCACTTGGAAGTCTAGGTGGTATCAAGAAAAAGATAGATACGCAGATGTGGCTTTGGAAGATTATCGTTTGCGCAACTATCTGGAAAAATCTTTGGCTAATGCCCAAGTGGTGCAGATAGATATTGAGAGATCTTTGACAATTATTAAGGTGGTTTTGTATGTGGCAAGACCAGGAGTAGTAATTGGCAAAGGTGGAAGTAACTTGGAGTTGGTGAAAAAAGGTGTTGAGAGATTGCTTAATCTTGCTAAAGAAAGAAAAGATAAGGTTAAGGTAGATTTGAGAGTAGAAGAGGTGAAAAAGCCAGAACTAAGCGCCAAGCTGGTGGCAGAAACTATTGCCCAGCAACTGGTCAAAAGATATCCTCACCGCAGAGCGGTTAACCAAGCTTTGGAAAAAGTAATGCAGGCTGGTGCAAAAGGTATTAAGATTTGTTTATCAGGTAGGATTGGCGGAGCAGAAATTGGTAGGTCGGAAAAGTATTATGAAGGTAGTATTCCCACTCAAACTTTAAGAGCTATTATTGATTATTATCAAACACCGGCAAAAACCAGGTCTGGCTATGTGGGTATTAAAGTTTGGATTTATAAAGGGGAAGCTAAACTGCAGTAATTTTTTTGTAGCTGATAGCTAGGTGGATATGCAACAACCAAAGAAAACAAAATACCGCAAAGCTTTTAGAGGCAAAAGAGCAGGTGTAGCTAACAGAGGTAATCAAGTGGCCTTTGGTGAGTATGGTTTGCAAGCAGTAACAACCAACTGGGTTTCGGCCAAACAACTTGAAGCTGCCAGAAAAAAAATTACTTTTATGACCAAAAGGGCTGGCAAGTACTGGATCAGAGTTTTTCCCCATAAGCCAATTACTAAAAAACCAGTTGGTGTCAAAATGGGTTCTGGTAAGGGAGCAATAGAAGAGTATGTGGCCGTGATAAGGCCAGGAACAGTATTGTTTGAGATAGGTGGAGTGAGTGAGGATACTGCAAACGAAGCTTTGCGTAAGGCTGGTCACAAGCTGGCTGTAAGAACAAAGGTAATCAAAAGATAATAATGAAAAAAATAAAAACTTTAGAACTACGAGATAAAACTTTAAGTGAGTTAAAAAAAATGGCTCAAGACACAACTTTGGAGTTGACCTCTTTAAGGTTGCAAGCCAAAGCTGGTAAACCTAGAACACAAAGTGTCGCGAGATTGGCTGATCAATTGGCTAGAATTTTAACGATTGTTAGACAAAAGGAGCTTGGTTTATGAAACAGTTGCTTGGTGTAGTGACATCTTTATCTGGTAAACAAACCGTAAGAGTGAGTGTCGAGAGGCGTTGGGCTCACCCTCTTTATCGTAAGCTGGTGACAAGATCTAAAAATTATGCTTGTCATAATCAAGAGATTGATTTGGTAGTAGGCGATAAAGTTAAGATTGAATCCTGCAAACCATATAGTAAAATGAAACGCTTCAAAGTAGTAGAAAAGATTAAATCATGATACAGTTAAGAACAGTTTTGACAGTGGCTGATAATTCAGGAGCCAAAAAGTTGCGAACCATTCAGGTTTATGGTGGTTCAAGAAGGTCTTTTGGTTATGTGGGTGATGTGGTTGTGGCCTCTGTGATTCGAGCAGATACTCAAGGCAATATCAAAAAGGGAGACAAGGTCAGGGCAGTGATTGTTAGAACCAAAAAAGAAAAACGTCGTAACACTGGAGAGTACATTAGATTTGATGATAACGCCGCAGTACTTGTTGAGTCTCGTACCAGTCCAACTCCTCTTGGCACCAGAGTCTTTGGGCCAATTGCAAGAGAAGTGAAGGATAACGGTTTTAGTAAGGTAGCCAGTTTGGCTACGGAGGTTTTATGAAATTAAGAGTGGGTGATAACGTGCTGGTTACGACAGGCAAAGATAAAGGAAAAAAAGGTCTTGTGAGCAAGGTTTTTCCAGCCAAGGCTAGGGTGCTTATTGAGGGAGTTAACCAAGTAGTAAAGCACAAAAAACCTGTAAGTGGCAAATCTGGAGAGCGGGTAGTTTTGAGTAGACCTATTGATGTGAGCAAAGTAGTGATTCTTAATGGCAATAATGAGCCAGACAGAGTTGGGATGAAAGTGTTAAAAGATGGCACTAAGTTGAGAATCTTTCGTAAGACGGGAGAAATGATTGAAAATAAGAATAAAAAAATAGTGTCTAAAGAAAAGAAGAAATAGCATGCAATACTTGACTGAAAGATATTATCGCGAGGTGGTTAAACCAAAAGTACAAGAGAAACTTGGCTTAAAGAATGCTTTTGCTGTGCCAAAGTTGGCAAAAATTGTTATTAATATGGGGGTAGTTGACCCTCAAGACCCCAAGGCCAGAAGAGTTGTGATAGATAATGTTTTGGAACAATTTACTCAAATTGCCGGTCAAAAACCTCAAGTTTCTTTAGCTAAGCAATCCATTTCTGGTTTTAAACTAAGACAAGGTGATCCGGTGGGAGTGATGGTGACTTTAAGAGGCAGAAAAATGTGGAACTTTTTTCAAAAATTGATCGTAGTGGCTTTGCCTAGAGTAAAAGACTTTAGAGGTTTGTCACGTACATCATTTGATGGCCAAGGCAATTATAGTTTAGGTCTGGAAGAGCAAATTATTTTTCCAGAGATAAACTATGATAAAATCGACAAAGTCCGTTCTTTGCAGGTGAACTTTGTGACTACAACAAAATCTAATCAGGAGGCTTTGGTTCTTTTGGAAATGTTAGATATGCCTTTTGTAAAGGAGAAAAAATAAATGGCTAAAAAATCTAAAATCGCTAAATGTCAAAGGTTGTTATTGAAGCGCGAACAGTTACGGCTCAATCCAACTGACAAACCAAATCGTGTTTCTACACGAGGTGTTAATCGCTGTAAGATCACTGGTAGACCAAGAGGTTATATGCGTTATTTTGGCTTGAGCCGTTTGACTTTTAGAGAGCTAGCACTTAAGGGTGAGCTGCCAGGAGTAGTCAAGGCAAGTAAGTAGGAAAAAATATGACAGATCAAATTAGTGATTTACTAGCACGTTTGCACAATGCCTATATGGCCAGAAAGAGTGTGGTTGAGGTACCTTTTTCTAAAATGGCGCTAGCAATCTTTGATATTTTATCCAAAGAAGGCTATGTCTCAAAAGTGGAAACTGTGGGTGAGTTGCCTAAAAAATCTATTAAAATTGAGTTACGTTATGTTAGTTCTGTACCTGCAGTTAGCGGATTCAAGAGACTTTCTAAACCAGGCAGACGTCTTTACTCGGTGGCCAAAAACATTCCTAAAACCTTAGGTGGTTATGGTATTACTATTTTGTCTACCAATAAAGGCATTATGACTGGTCAACAAGCCAAAAAAAGTAATTTTGGTGGAGAGCTGATTTGTCAAGTTTGGTAATTAAATATGTCAAGAATAGGTAAAAAAACTATTAGTTTTGATCCATCAGTGAAGATTCAAGTTCACGACGACTATGTGGTGGTGTCCGGTCAAAAAGGAGAAACAAAGGTCAACACGCCAAAGGGTATTAAGGTAACTGTGAATGAAGCTCAAATCAGCGTGGAAACTCTTGACTCTTTACGTCAAACCAGAGCTTACCACGGTCTAGTTAGAAGCTTACTCCAAAACGCGGTCAAAGGTGTGACTGTTGGTTATAAGAAGACTTTGAAACTCTTTGGCACTGGTTACAGAGTGCAGAGCAAAGGCAAAGATATAGCTTTAGCTTTAGGCTTTTCTCACAGTGTTGAGTTTCAAGCTCCCGCTGGTATCACGTTTAAAATTGAGGGTAACAATATTATTCACATTGAGGGTCATGACAAACAAGCTGTTGGTCAAGTGGCCGCTAAAATCAGAGCTATTAGACCACCGGATCCTTACAAAGGTAAAGGCGTGCGTTACGAGGATGAAGTAGTAAAACTTAAGCCTGGGAAGACTACAGCATAAACTATGCACAAAATTAGACATAACTTAAGTATCGTCAGAAAAAGACAGTTGAGAACCAGAAAAAAGCTTTTTGGTACTGCTGTCAAACCGAGAATCTGTGTTTTTCGTTCCAACAAGCACTTGGTTGTTCAGGCAATTGATGATGCCAGCGGTCAAACAATTGCTGGATCGAGTGATATGAAGTTTGAAAAACTCAAGAAAACCAAGTTACAAAAAGCTCAAGATGTGGCTATTAAATTGTCAGAGTTGCTTAAGAAGAGCAAAATTGCGTCAGCCATTTTTGATAGAGGTGCATATAAATATCATGGTAGGGTTAAGGCAGTGGCGGAGTCATTGCGCAGTAATGGGATCAAAATATGATTAAAGATCGTCAAAAACAGTCAGAACTTGAGGAAAAAATTATTCAAATTTCCAGAGTTTCCAAGAAAACCAAGGGAGGCAATAAGATTGGTTTTTCAGTTTTAATGGTGGTTGGTGATAAAAAAGGCAGAGTGGGTGTTGCCTTAGGTAAAGCTCCTACCGTTGCCGCTGCTATTCGTAAAGGAGTTAAGAAAGCCAAAAAGAAGATGATTGTGGTCCCAATGAAAAATACCACCATACCTTTTGAAATTGAGATCAAAAAAAGGGCTGGTAGAATCTTACTTAAACCAGCACCAAATGGATCTGGTGTGATAGCAGGTGGGCCAGTACGTTCAGTTGTGGATGCAGCTGGTATTAGAGATATATCTGGTAAGATCTTAGGAAGTCAGAACAAAGCCTCAAGTGTTTATGCTACTTTCGCTGCTTTGAAAGAAATTGCAAGAATCGTAGAGTTAAAAAACATTAAGTTGGTTTCAACAATCAGTAAATCACCAGTTACACCGCAACCAGAGAAGCCGGCGACAAACAAAACTGCAGTTGTTCAAACTGTCAGATTAGGAAAACCAGTGGTGAAGAAAGACGCAACAGTTGTAGCACCTAAGCCAGTGAAACCAATCAAGGAAATTACACAAACTAAAAAAGCAAAGGCTACTCCAGCCAAAGTTTTAAGTAAACCTTCAGATACGAAAAAAATAAATAAATCGGTTAAAGTTAATTCAAAAAAGAAACCGGTAAAAAAAACTGGTAAAAAAGGTTTTTAATATGTCAATGCTTACTAAACTTAAGGCAATCAAAACCAAATCAAAAAAACGAGTGGGCCGTGGTTATGGTTCAACCAAGGGCGGTCACACTTCTGGAAGGGGGAGCAAGGGGCAGTTGTCAAGAACCGGAGCAAAAGCGCCATTGTGGTTTGAAGGCGGAGCTTTGCCTTTAGTTAAAAGACTGCCTATGTTGAGAGGCAAGGGTAGATTAAAGCCTGTAGAACAAGTTGCTTTGATAAATTTAAATCAGCTCAATAAACTGGCAAAAAAAGAAGTTACATTAGACACGCTTAAGCTTCATGGTCTGATACCAAGAAACTCATCTAAAGCAAAGCTAGTAGCCACTGGTAAAATTGATATGGCCGTTAATCTTACTGGTATTAATGTAAGTAAAAAAGCAAGCGAAGCAATCAAAAAAGCTGGTGGACAAGTGATCTAGCTTATGACTGCTGGTTGATTTCATGCAACAAATCACAAGTCAGATCAATAAAATTTGGCATACTCGCTCATTACGAAACAAGCTTTTGTTTACGGCAGTGATAATTTTAGTGTTTCGTTTTTTTGCTCATGTTCCAGTCCCCGGGGTGGATCTTGTTCAATTGAAAATGTTTTTTTACAATAATCAATTTTTGAGTTTATTGAATATTTTTTCTGGTGGTACTTTGGCCAATTTCTCTATTGTGGCAGTAGGTATTAATCCGTATATTACTTCCTCAATTATCATGCAGCTTGCTGCTATGGTTTTTCCCAAGATTAAAGAGTGGCGAAAAGATGGTGAGGCTGGCAAGGAAAAACTTAATCAGTATACAAGACTTTTATCACTGCCTTTGGCTATAGTGCAGAGCATGTCGGTTTTATTTCTCATGCAATCACAGAAGCTAATAGCATCGTTTGATTCCTTGAGTTTGATTAACTTGGTTATTACTTTGGTGGCGGGAGCGATGGTTTTAATGTGGCTTGGAGAGTTGGTATCTCTTCACGGCATAGGCAATGGTATCTCTATGATCTTGCTTTGTGGTATTTTGAGCCAACTACCCACGGCTGTTGGACAAATTTACTCTGCCGCCACCTCCAACCAGTGGTTTAGTTTATTGGTTTTCACGGCTGTATTGGTGGTGATTATTGGTCTCATTGTTTTTATGAATGAGTCTTTGCGCAAAGTACCTATTCAATACGCCAAAAGACAAAGGGGGACACAAAATTATGGTAGATATCAAACACACCTGCCTATTAGAGTGAATGTTTCTGGAGTGATGCCTATTATTTTTGCTTTGTCCATCATGCTAGTGCCTTCGTTTCTCTCCAAAGTTATGATAGATTCTGGTAAACCAGCTTTGCTTGAGATCGGCCAAAACTTAGCTGTTTGGTTTTCTCCTACTTCTTTGGTTTACATTGCGGTTTATTTTGCAGTAGTGTTTGTGTTTTCTTTTGTGTCTGCTTTGATATTTTTTAATGTTGAGGATATTGCTACCGAGTTAAAAAAAAGCGGTGCTTTTATAATTGGTATAAGACCAGGTGCAGCCACCAAGAAATACCTTGAGTACTTGGTTAACAGAATTACTGTTGCCAGTGCAATCTTTTTGGGATTGATTGCGGTCATGCCGTCAATTGTGCAAAATGTGAGCGGTATTTCTTCTCTAGCTTTGGGTGGAACAAGTGCTTTAATAGTTGTTTCGGTTATTCTAGAGACTGCCAAACAGGTAGATAGCCAACTTGTAGAACAAAACTACGATCAATATCGTTAGATAGGAGTTTATATGAAGATTGTGCTTATTGGCATTCAGGGAGCTGGCAAGTCCACCCAAGGCAATATGCTTTCTGCCAAGTACAAAGTTCCTTATCTTTCTTCTGGTCATATTTTTCGCGAAATGGCCAAAGAAAAAACCAAGCTCGGCCGTTGGTTGAAAGAAACTCTAAACTCTGGGGCTCTTGTACCTGACACTACTACTTTAGAAATAGTGCTTACTTATCTAGAAAAGCCAGAGTATGTCAAAGGATACATCTTGGATGGCTTTCCCAGAACAGTACCTCAAGCAGATGCATTTAATGGTGGCGTGGACAAAGTGATCTACCTAAACGTTTCAGATAAAGAGGCTTTATGGAGAATATCGGGAAGAAGTGATGTTAGAGAAGACGAAACTCTTCAAGCTATTAGAAAAAGAATTGGACTTTTCCATGAACTTACCCAGCCGGTTGTTGATTACTACAAAACAAAGCAAAAAATGGTTGAAGTAGACGGAGAGCAGTCAGTGGAAAAGGTATTTGCTGATATCGTTGATGTTTTGGGAGTCAGTAAGTAATCTGGCAAAGGATTTTTCATGATTGATAAAGCGCAATTCATGATTGAGGGGGGGAGAGCGTTAGGCTTGATCAAGCGAAGACTCAAAGAGTTTGTAGTTGTTGGCACAAGCTATGAAATGATTGAGGAGTTTGTGCAACAGCAGATAATGGTTCATAAAATGAAACCTAGTTTTTCTACTGTGGCCAACTATCACTGGGCCAGTTGTGTTATGAAAAATGACGCTCTGTGTCATGGTATTCCCAAAAATGATAAAGTCCAAAGAGGAGACATAATAAGCATTGATTTAGGTTTAATCAATCAAGGCTATCATTTGGATACAAGCATTACATTTGGTCTTGAACCCCTGACTGCATTTAAAAAACATTTTTTAATGGATGGAGAAGAAACGTTAAAAAAAGCGATCTCTATTGTTCGTCCAGGAGTGAGTGTTTATGATATTAGTAACACAATAGAAAAAAATCTTCAAAGAAAGGGCTTAGGAGCAGTTTATCAATTAACAGGTCATGGAATTGGCAAAAATCTGCACGAAGCTCCAGCTATTCCTTGTGTGGCCGTCAAAAGCGATAAAAAGCACAAACTTGCTGTCGGTCAGACTTTAGCTATAGAAGTAATGTACACGGCCCAAAAACCGGATTTAATTGTGGACAAAGATGGTTGGACTTATCGCACGGCTGATGGTTCTTTGTCCGGCATGTTTGAAGAAACAGTGATGATAACTGATTCTGGCGTTAAGATACTGACAATTTAATGATTATTTGCTATAATTGCAGGCTTACTTGAATATAAGTAGAGGATTTTTATGGGTAAAGTTCAGGATCACAAGCGATCTGCCAAAGCCAAAAGGCAAGTGGATAGCACCGATCAAAAACTTCAGGCAACAGCTGATAGATTTGAGTTTGCTGGAGTAGTGAATGAGTGTTTGCCCAATACTATGTTTAGGGTCAAAATTACTGATTCACCAGTTGCTCAATTGGTGGGCAAAGTGCTTCTTGGTACGCTAGTAGGTAAGATGCGCCTGTTTAGAATTAGAGTTATGCCTGGAGATTTGGTCAGAGGTTATGTATCAAAATATGATGTAGAAAAGTGTAAAATCACCTACAGATCAACAAAAAATGAATTGCAGTAAAATATGATCTTTTCTTTTTATTATTTTACTGGTATAGTTCGTGACCTATTCGATAGAAAAAAAGTATGAAAGTCCGCTCTTCAGTCAAAAAAATGTGTATCAACTGCAAAATAGTAAGACGCAGAGGAGTAGTGAGGGTGATTTGTAAGAACCCAAAACATAAACAAAGACAAGGTTAAAATTTATGCCACGCATTTTAGGTATCGACATACCAGAGAAAAAGAAAATACTTTTTGCCTTAACAGCCATATATGGAGTGGGCAAAAAGCGTGCAGAAGTGGTTTTGTCAGAATCAAATGTTGATCAAAATAAAAGAGCTTATGATCTTACTACTCATGAGTTAAGTAGAATTCAGCGAGCACTTGAAAGATTTAGAATCGAAGGAGATTTAAGGCGACAAATTATTGATAATGTTGATAGATTAATTAGGATTCGTTCTTATCGTGGCATGAGACATCAGGCTAAGTTGCCTTGTAGAGGCCAACGCACTCGTACCAACTCCAGAACTGTTAGAGGTGGTGGAAAACGAAGAACAGTAGGTTCTGTCTCCAAGGAGCAGGCCACCAAAACAGAGGAAGAGAAGAAGTAGTTTTAGAGAGCAGATATGGTTAAATCACAAACAAATACCAGTCAAGCACCTGTCAATAAAAAAAGAAGAATGGTGCAAAGAGGAAGTCTTTATATTACTGCTACTTTGAATAACACCTTGGCCAGCATTACTGATGAGACAGGTGCCGTCTTGTGCTGGTCTTCTACAGGAGAGGCTGGTTTTACTGGTTCAAGAAAAGCGACTCCATATGCAGCTACTGTGACTATTGAAAATGTGATCAACAAGGCTAAGTTATTTGGTCTAAGTGAGCTAAGTGTTTTTATTAAAGGTCCAGGGCCGGGTAGAGACGTAGTGCTACGAGTTTTGAGAGCCCAACACATTAGGCTTTTAGCTTTGGTTGATACAACTCCTGATCCTCACAATGGTACTAGGCCAAGAAAAGCCAAACACAACAAATAGGATTTAAATTATGGCAAGATATACAGGTCCAAAAAACAAGCTAAGCAGAAAAATTGGTGAAGATTTGGGTTTAAAATCCAACGCTTTGAAAGTAACTAGAAGATTGAGTGTTAAGCCAGGTCAACACGGAGCAAAGGGTCACCGCAAACTTTCTGATTTCGCTGTGCAGCTGCAACAAAAACAAAAAGTAAAGTATATATACGGCATTTTAGAGAAACAACTGAAAAGAGTTTATACGGAAGCTACTCGTCAAACCAGTTCTACAGGAGAAACCATGCTTTCTTTCTTAGAAAGAAGGTTGGACAACGTAATTTATCGTTTAGGATGGGCACCTACCAGAGCTTCCGCCAGACAGTTGGTTTCTCATGGTCATGTGCTTGTTAATGAAAGAAAATTAAATATTCCATCTTACCGTGTTAAAGTAGGAGAAGTTATTGCTTTGACCAAAAAAGCAACCAATATACCGGCTGTTTCGGAGCAAATGAAACAAAAGAGCTCTCTCGCTTCTTGGATGGAGCAGAAAGCTCAAGTAGCCAAGATTGCACGTTTGCCTATGAGAGAAGATATAAAGGAAGTAATAGAGGAGCAACTAGTAGTAGAGTATTACAGTAGATAGTTCTCAATATCAGGAGTATTTATGCAGCAAACATCAGTTCTTAGTGCCAATTTCACTGTGAAAGAAGAAAAAATATCTTCTGATCACTCATTAGTGATTATTGAGCCTTTAGAAAAAGGCTATGGTAATACATTGGGTAATGCTTTAAGAAGAGTGCTTTTGTCTTCAATTTTTGGAGTGGCTTTTACCAAAGTCAGAGTAAAAAATGTTGACCATCAATTTTCGGTCATTAAAGGTGTTACAGAAGATATCTTGGATATTACCTTAAACCTCAAGTCTATTAGGTTGAGCGCAGTAGGTAGCGGGCCATGGATAGCCAAGTTGCAAGCTCGTGGTCCGGGAGACATTGCAGCCAAGGATTTGGAGTGCGAGAGTGGACTGGAAGTAATTAATGCTGATCAGCACATTGCTACTTTGGATAAGAAAGCACCATTAGAGCTAGAGTTAACTGCTGAACGTGGTGTTGGTTATGTCCAAGCTACTGATAATAGAACAGATACGATTGGTGATATTTTGCTCGACGCATTATTTTCTCCTATTGTCACTGTGTCTTACAAGGTAGAGTCCACTCGTGTTGGTCGTAAAACAGATTTTGACAAGTTGGTACTGGATATTACTACCAACGGTTCTATTGACCCAGTGTCAGCAGTGCAACAATCAGCCAAAATCTTGACAGACCAATTTTCCCAGATAGTGGAGCCAATTGTTTATAAAGAGCCAGAAAAAACAGAGAAACTTTCCCCAGAAGAACAGGAGATTTTGAGACTCACTGTTGAGGAGTTGGATTTGCCCACCAGGATAGCTAATGCATTAAGGAAAGGTGGTTTTAAAACAGTGTCTGATCTTAAGGGAGCACCTAGAAACGTAGTGGTCAAAGTCAAAAACTTAGGTGAGAAAAGCATTGATATAGTGCAAAAGGCTTTGGCTCAAAAGGGAGTTACGCTTGGTGAGTAAGGAAAATAAAGATGAGACACAGAGTAGTTAAACACCATTTTAATCGTGATACCAAACATAGATCTAGTTTGATCAAAAACTTGTTGCGAGCTTTGGTTGAGCACGGAAGTATTGTGACCACTCAAGCCAAGGCCAAAGAAGTAAAAAAACAAATTGATAAATTGATTAATATGGCCAAAAAAGGATCATTAGCGAACAAGAGGACTCTCCATGTGTTCTTTGGTAAAAGAGATGTGGTGAATACCCTAGTGGAGCGTGTAGCACCTCTTTTTGCTGACAAAAACTCTGGTTTTGCCACTATTAGTAACTTAGGCAAGAGAAGAGGGGATAACGCACTTCTGTCAGAGGTAGCTTTAACCAAAAAACCTGAAAGAAACAAGACTTTGAGACCACCTGTTAAAGAGATTAAAGAGGTGAAAAAGCCGAAATTAAAGGTTGAAAAAAAATCAGTGGCAAAACCAAAAGTTCAAAAACCTGTTGCGTCCAAGGAAAAACCCAAACAGCTAAAAGTTGACAAAGTTAAGTTGAAAAAAAGGATTGTGAAGAAATAGCTTTATGCAACAAAATACCTACATGCTAAAAACAGCCGAAGTAAAAAGAGTTTGGCATTTGGTTGACGCCAAGGACAGAATCTTGGGTCAAGTAGCGACTGAAATAGCCATGAAACTCAATGGGAGAAACAAAAGAGAGTACACACCACATATAGACGCTGGCGATTTTGTAGTGGTGGTCAATGCCGCTCTAGTGGCAGTGACAGGCAAAAAGGAAACAAACAAGATTTATTATACCCACTCCAATATTCCGGGAGGTTTTAGACAAAGGTCTTTGACAGAGTTAAGACGTGATAAGCCGGAGGAGATTATTATTAAAGCCGTGAACAATATGTTGCCTAAGAATAAATTACGTGCTTTGAGATTAAAAAGACTGAAGGTTTATCCTACAGCCGAGCATCCTCACGTTTCACAATTTGAAAAATCTAAACAACCCGAAAGGTAAGCTATGGCTATCAAGATGATCAAGAAAAAATCAATGCCGAAAAAGGTGATTAAGAAAACGGTCAAGAAGATTAAAAAAAGTGTTTTTACACAAACAGACAAAATGATTACCGCTCCTACTGGCGAGTACATCGAACAAGTGGGAAGAAGAAAATCGGCTGTAGCAAGAGTGAGGATTTATCCTCATGTAAAAGGTGATTACATAGTAAATAATAAGCCAGTAGGACAGTACTTTGCTGGTATTATTAATGCTTCAGCTAAGTATCTATCTCCTTTGGACTTAACAGGCAATCTTAATAAGTTTGCTATCTCGGCCAGAGTGTCTGGTTCTGGTATTGTTGGCCAGCTAGATGCTGTTATTCATGGCTTGTCTAGAGCTTTGGTGAAGTGGAATCAAGAGTTACGTCCTTTGGTGAAAAAAGCAGGTTTATTGACCAGAGACTCGCGCATGAAGGAAACAAGAAAAATTGGTATGGGTGGTAAAGCAAGACGCGGTCGTCAATCACCTAAACGTTAAACTTTCATTTTTTGTTTTGAGTTTCAAATGCTTCTCTAATTATCGCCTCAATAGGTGGTTCTTCTATGGTTAAATCTTGAACAGGTAGCTTTCTCATCAGCATAGCGGCAACACGACTGGTGTCTTTTCTTGGTACTAAGATAGTGACGGTACTCAAGCAACCATCTTGATCAAACTCTTTAACTTGGCCAAATTGAGCAAGACTTTTTCGATCCACTGGCTTGGCAAAGACGAAGGATAGAATTTTGTTTCTAGCGTATTGATCAATAATATTTTGCAACTCTCCATCAAAAACTTTTTTACCGCGATCAATAATAACAGCTCTTTTGCAGAGTTCTTTAACATCGCCCATGTAGTGACTGGTGAGAATGATCGTGGCGCCGAATTTTTGATTGTAAACTTTAATAAAATCACGAAGAATTTTTTGCATTACCACGTCTAAACCAATCGTTGGTTCATCCAAAAACAACACTTGTGGGTTGTGAAGTAGAGCAGCAATCAGCTCACATTTCATGCGTTGCCCCAATGACAGTTTTCTGACTTGAACATTAATTATCGATTCGACATCTAACAATGCAGTGAGTTCTTTGAGCGTTTTTTTAAAGTGATTTGGAGGAATCTCATAGATTGCTTGATTCAATAAAAATGTTTCCATTGCTGGTAGATCCCACCAAAGCTGATTTTTTTGACCCATGACCAAGGCAAATTGTTTTTGGAACTGACACTGACGCTTCCATGGATCAAAGCCCAAAACGCTTACTTTGCCACCAGTAGGATAAAGCAACCCAGAAAGAATTTTTAGAGTAGTGGTTTTACCGGCCCCATTTTGGCCGATAAAACCTACCACTTCACCCTTTTTTATCTCAAAACTGACTTCATCCACTGCTTTAACAGTTTTGTACTCCCTGTGCCAGAGGGAGTGAAGTGAGCCCATCAATCCCGGTTTTTTTTGATACACCTTGAAGTACCTACTTAAATTTTGAACAGAAATAATGTTTTGGTTCATACTATTTTTAGTTTCTGCTTATCAGTTGTTACGAACTTGCTGAACAATATGATTTTAATGACTGTTCCCAAATTATATGTGATAAAAATAATAAACTGAATGCCAAGAAAGGTGCTACAATCAACCAGTAGCTTTGTAAATTTCCAATCAATGTTTCTGTGGGGATGCTAACCATAAAAATAGTGGGTACAACTGTCATGAATAGCACACGCCAAGCCTTTCCAAAAATACTTCTTGGATGTTTGGCTAGAAAAATAATTTGTTCTGCAAAGGTTGGTAGAGAAACTGCATTAATGAGCCAAACAGAAAAAGTGGTGATAATCATTCCTAGTGAGTAAGCAATAATCAAGCCGCAGACAAATAACCAGGTAAAAGGTAGTAAGTTGAGTAATGAAAAGTTAAGATTGCCTTTTGTGAAGCCATAAAAGGTTGCAATTAGACCAGCAAGCACGCCCGGAACAAGCGCGAAGTATGGTCTCCAAAGCGAAACGACGAATTGAGAGTTAATTGGCTTGGTTAAAATTACATCTAACCCACCGTACAAGACTTTTTCTGGCAATCTTCTTAGATTAAAAATGAATGCTAGCCCGAGCACTAGTTCTGAAAAAACCATATTTATTCCGTACAAAGTGAGCAATTGATAAAAACTCCAACCAGCAATTTCTGTAACGTTCCAAAATATCACTCTCATGGCCAATAAAGTGACCGCAAAGTACAGTATTTCTACGAGTATCTCCATTAAGAAAGAGAACCGGTATTCTGTTTCCAGGCTGGCAGAGAACCTAACCAACTTCCAGTATAATTTTAGATGTTTAATAATTTCAGTTGCCATAAGCACCATACTTAGTAAGCCCTTTTTTCCATAAAATGTGAGCTAATATTAAAAATCCTACTGTCCAAACAGTAAAAAACAAAACTTCATTAGGCCAATGAATTTGACTAATATCACCAGATGCAACTTTAACAGGGAGGTAGTAAATATATTTAAACGGCAACCAATAGAAAACTTTAGTCAGTTCAATAGGTAGAAGATCAAGTGGAAAAGTCAGTCCGCCAAATACCATCAGCATTATAAATTTCAAGTGGCTTAAGTACCAAGCGTGATCTGTCCAAAAGGCAGTACAACTTAGGCAAAAATCGATAAGAAAGTGGAGAAAAAGACTGAAAACAGCAATAAACAAACTTAAAGCAAGATAAAAAAGATTGATTCTAATAGGGGTGAACATGATAATTAGGAGATAAATTATCAGATAGACAGGTAATTTAATTGTCAGTTGAACCAATTTAGTGCCGATACTCCTAGAAAAATAAGCAAAAGCTATATTGTATGGTTTTATGACTTGTATAGAAATTTCTCCAAGCCTAATGCGCTCTGGCAAGTGTTCCGATATATAAATTGAAGTAAATGCCCCAATTAAAGGTACTAAAAGATAATATTTAATAATTGCTTGGTAACTATATGCACCAACTGTATCATGAGTTTGGAAAATGGCAGTCCAGATAAAAAAACTAGATACTAATGTCAAAAGTTCTACTAAGAACCAAACAATCAAAGCGCCTCTAAAATCAAGATTACTAGAAAAACTATTTTGGAAAAATTTCCAGTATTTCATTTTTTACCACACTGATTTTTTAAGAGGCTTGCCCGATCTAAAGCTTATCACTCTGTGTTTTGCTACCATTTGCCTTAAATTGCTCTTACCAAAAGGCTCCACAGCCTTTTCTTTGACGTCGTGAGCATAAAAAGTACCAAAGCCAGAGATAACTACCTTATCCCCCTTAATCAAGGCCTTGGAAATTTCATCAAAAGTAGCCTCTATTGCCTCGCAGGCAGCTCTTTTGGTCAGATGAGCGGTTTTAGCTACTCTGACAATCATTTGTGATTTAGTCATTTTAATTCCTTTCTACTTAATAAAAAGACGATTGTTGTGGATAGTGTAATGTAACTCAAGGAGTAGTCAAGACCTAAATGTACCTATATTTCCATAAAAATGCTGTGAGCACTCCTAAAGTGTCGTAACCTATATCCCTTAAGGTGGCTTGTCTACCAGGTACAAATGATTGATGAAACTCATCAGTCAAGGCATACACAAAACAAAAGAATAAAGGCAAAATCAAAAGATTAAGCGAAGTGTTGGCAAAAACGGTTTTGGATTTAATGGCTCGCCAAAATAGAAGGTACAACACGCCATAGACTGTCATGTGTGCAGTTTTTTTCCAAAGAAACTCAAAACTAGCAGTTTCTAGTTTGGGCAAGATACTTTGGTTAGAGAGAAAAAATATTAATCCTGCCCAAACAATAGGTGGTAGCCAAGCATTAAAAATAGCCAAAAGTTTTTTTTTCACTGCGACTGTCTAGCAAAAACAAGCTTCCTACTACACTCAAAGTTCCTCCCATTATAACAGTATAAAAAGGCAGATCAGAAGTTTTGTTTAAACCGATTTGCACTATATTGGGTTTAACACCTTTGGGCTTTTGGTAGTTCAACTCAAGTTTGGTAAAGTGATAATCTTCTTTTTGTGTTTTGGGAGAGGGGTCTTTGGTTGTTGCTCCTAGCACTTCTGAATATGGTTTTTGAGCCGTTGCGCCAGTGGAGTAGGCTTGAGTATTTCCTGATTGTTTCAACACTTGATTGGTTTTACCTTTTGTAACATTGGTACTCAACTTGAAATCTTGGTCTATCAGAGAGTAGCTTTCGCCTGTGTAACAGCTAGGCAAAGCCAGTGAAAAAAGAGTTTTGCCAAACTGATCTTGAATGTAAAGATGGTCGCCGGAGTTGTTGAGTATTTTTTTCGACCACTCAAACACATTGTAGGTTTTCGGTTGAAGTTTTCCAGAAAGAGTTACCACGTTACTTTGTTGATCAATGATTTGCCAATTGTTTATCTCTACTTCTTTTTCATCGTCCCAAAAAAGCTCTAGCCATTCGTTTTCTCCTTCTAGGCTGCAGGCGACCACTTCAGTAAGCTGAAGTTTGTCAGGGTTAATAGCGGTTGAGTTTGTGAGTGTGGGAGTGGGCGAGTGAGCGGGGGTTGGTTGGACTGTTGGTGTGGTAGCAGGAGTGATAGTTGAGGTGGGCGTGGGAGCGCTTGTAGGCGTAGGTTGAAAGGCGAGGTTGGGATTTGGTTCACCTAGTACAAACTGATTATTGGTTAAATCTAAAGACCAGCTTTTATCATTTTGTGTCTGGCCAAAACTCATTTGGTCAATCAACTTTCCACTTTTGTCATACACAGTAATGCCGTCTCCGGTGTTATTGAGTTTGTTTGTTTGCAATTTGATGATTAAAAAGTTTTGGGCTGGCAAATTTATTTGATCAAACTCAATTAATAATGAAGCAGTACTTAATTGATCAAAAATTTGCCAGCCCAATAAAGAAATTTCTTGATTACCGCAATTGAAAAGTTCTAACCATTCTGTTTCATTGTTGATTGGAGCGGGATAGACTTCAGTAACTTTCAAACAAAGTTCTTCATCATCCAAACCAATGACAGACTTTGGCCAAGTAAAAAAAATCAGTAGAAAAATAGCACTCAATATTTTTGTTTGTAGATGTTTTTTAATAAACACCGAAGCACTTTAACTGCAAAAGCTTTAATCATCCGTAGAAGAAATGATTTTTTTAATGACTTTTTTGGTTTGATCAGCTTCTAGAATTCTAGTGTGGCCAACAATGTCAATCATGACATTGTTGGCTCCAATAAGCAAAAGATTGCGATTAGGAATAACGTGATTGTCTACTCTTGGATAAAGATTGTATAT
>Ga0172375_10001657_pt1 | contig 35528 bp, 35 predicted proteins | sample LakKiv1m_FD_114537 | JGI IMG/M metagenome (GOLD analysis project Ga0172375, IMG submission 114537) | Freshwater microbial communities from Kabuno Bay, South-Kivu, Congo - kab_092012_11.1m | ecosystem: Environmental > Aquatic > Freshwater > Lake | place: Democratic Republic of the Congo... | reverse complement strand
GAACCGACGACACACGGATTTTCAGTCCGTTGCTCTACCAACTGAGCTATCTCGCCTTTAATCAATATTTATAGGCATAGAGTGAGGGTCGCACATTTTTGCCTTGCACCCTTGGGACGGATTTGGGACAACGAAGTCCGGGTAGCCGTACCAGAAAGGACGTCATAAATGCCTAAACGTCGCAACAAACACATCAAGTCATATGATGAAGTTTTCAATTTCAAGGGCGCGATAGTACGACACCGCGGGAAGTCATATCAAGCAGAAATTAACTACGGCAACAAGAGGATCCGAAAGACCGAGAAGACTATTGACGAGATCAAGACCTGGATTGGTGTAAAGCAGAACGAAATTACAAACGCCGGTGTATCGTCTTTCCGGCTGTCCGAGAAACAGCGGATTGATGCCGCAGAGGCTGTAAATCTACTGGGAGATTCCACCAGCCTGACAGAGGCGGCAATGTTCTGGATTAAACACCATAAGCCTGTGGTCGGCGCAATGAGCATGCCGGAGCTGCTGGATCTCTACATTGCCAACAAGAAAAAACTAAACCGCCGCCCCGCCACAATCCAGGAGCTGCAGTTGGAGCTGGGGAAGTTTGTTCGAAATCATAACAAACCTGCATCGCATATCACGATGATGGATCTTGATAAGTGGTTGGATGAATCGACACGCACGCCGGTACGCAGGAATAAAGTTAAGCGTTTATTACACGGTTTTTTTAGCTTTGCCAGAAAGCAGGGGCTAATAGCACTGAATCCGGCTGCCGAGCTTGAGAATGCGGCGGTTGATGAGAAGGCTACGGAGATATACGCTCTCGCAGAAGTCGAGCGCATGCTGGATGCTGCAAAATCCGATGCGCTCTACAGTAAGACTGTCCCGTATTATGCGATTGGACTGTTTGCAGGATTAAGACCCTCGGAAATACAAAGCCTTGACTGGAGACTTATTGATTTTGAGGGCAAATTAATCAAGGTGTTGTCAGAAACTGCCAAGAGGAGGCGTAACCGATATGTTCGAATGAGCGATAATCTTATCGAGTGGTTATTACCGTTTCGCATGGACTCCGGTAAGGTTGCTCCATTATATCCAACTATCCTTAGGTCGCGGGATAAAATACTAGAGACGGCCAAGATAGGGAAGTGGATACCTGACGGTATGCGCCATACTTTTGGATCAATGCATCTTGCGGCGTATCAGGATGCTGCCAAGACTGCTGCCGAAATGGGACAAATCGGAACAGCCGTACTGTATCAACACTACCGGGAGCTTGTAAAACCCGACGATGCCAAACGCTTCTGGGAAATCATGCCAAAGGCAATAGATGTTACACAGTAAATAAATGTGAATTGGCAGACTAACTGCGCCTACCTGACTCGGCAGGGGGCGCAGTTAGTCTGCCAATTCACACTGTCTGTCGTATCGTTAATAATGAAAGTAATCTGATAGACGGGGAGATTTATATGTTGCGATTCAGGTACGGGGTTGTGGCGGCGATTCTGGTGTTGCAGGGAATGATTGCTTCTGCGGCCGGCGACCGCGAAGAGATTGATCTCTCGGGAGCCGGATGGACACTCTGGCAGGATACGAAAGCGGCATGGGAAAAGGACGAACTGTTTCTGCCGCCTGTTGATTTAAGCAGGCTTCCGGTAAATTTTCCTTCAGGAGGCTGGGACCAGCTTGACAGGGCTCCGGAAAAAATAGCTGTCTCGGTTCCCGGAACCGTCGAGGGGTACCTGGGCAACGGAAAGGGCGCAGGGAGCGATATCAAGGGCGTGAGCTGGTGGTGCCGGACAATTCAAATTCCCGGGGACCCGGCGCCGCGCCGATTTATCCTGCGGTTCGAGTCGGTCCGGCTGCGCGCGGAAGTCTTTATCGACCGGAAACTGGTAGGCTATGACCTGATCGGCAACACGCCCTTCGAGGTGGATATCACGGACCATGTTAAACCCGGCCAGCGGGTGCGGCTGGCGCTGCGCATAACGGATCCCGGCGGGAATTTCTCATGGGTTGACTGTGATCCCATTTTCCAGTGGGGCAAATACAACATACCCCTGAGCCATGGTTTCGGCGGCATCACAGGGCGGGTACGCCTGCTCTCTGTGGCTGATGTATTTCGAGGAACCCGGCGGATATATCTCCGCCGGCAAGGATCCTTTTGCCATGGCGATGAGCCGCGAGAAACTGCTCAGGATGGTGAAGCGCGACAGGAGTCATCCGTGCCTGGTGATCTACAATATGATCAATGAACAGTGGAACAACCCCGGGACCGACACTAATCCCCAGCTGTTTGAGGCCCATAAGAAGGATTTGAGGGACGCACATGCGATCGATCCCAGCCGGTTCATTTCATATACTTCTGCCTGGGCCTGGCAACCCGGCGCCGAGGAAAAGGCCAAACTGCATATGAGGCCGTTTGATGAGAAGCAGTATCTTTCCGGCTGGTTCGATCATCACCGGGCAATGGGTCCAATGTGCTGGGACGAGAGCATGTACAGGAATCCCAGGGATCATGCCTGCATGATCAACAATCCCGGCGAGGTGTGGTACTGGGGCGAGGAAGCGGCCATATCCGCGCCGCCGCGTATTTCCAGGATGAAGGCCGAGATCACCAGGAGTGGCCGGATGGGCTGGGACAGCGCCGTTTACCTGGACTGGGCGGCGAAGTTTGAAGATTTCTACAAGCGCAAGAATCTGGCCCGTTCGTTTAAGTCGATTGACGATCTGTGCCTTGCGATGGGTGCGGTGAGTCTTGAGCATCAGGGACGGCGGATCGAGGCGGCGCATATCTGTGACCAGAATGATGGTTATGCCATCAACGGGTGGGAATCCGAAGTTAAGGAGGACCATTCCGGCATTGTCGACTGCTACCGGAATCCCAAGGGGGATCCGCAGCTGATAGCCAGGTACAACCAGCCGGTGTACGTGGCGATAAAACCGCGCCGGCAGATCCTGCAGGTGCCGGGCACGATACTCGTGGATGTGATTGTGATCAACCATGGCATTCTCAAGGGGCCCCACACCGTGAAGTGGGCGCTGAAGAACCCGTCCGGCAAAACGGTCTTTGAGAAAGAGACGCCGGTCCAGCTCACCGGCGGCGACGTGTTCTCGCAGATCGCGGCCGAGGCCGAGGAAGTGCCGGTGGCGGCAGACGGATATGAAGGCACCGACTGCATGTTTGCGCTGGAGGCCGTGCTTTTTGACGCAAAGGGAAAGAAGCGCGGGGCGGGACACGATGAGTTCCTTGCCGTGAACTGGAAGAGCGCGAAGTTGAAGGGCCAGGGCGCCGTTTATGAATACGGCAGCATGGTGCGCGATTTCCTCACGAAGGACATGGGCGTTGACGCGCCTGCATTCGACAATACGCAGGGCCGCCTGGACTGGCTCGTTGTGGCCAAGCCGATGGGCAGCGATCCCCAGCCGGTGACGGCCGATTGTTTCACCGATGCGACTGGCAGGAAAGACGCTGGCGTGAAGGTCACGTTCTTCAAGGGAAACAACTTCGCCGAAAAACTCCACGAGCGGACGGACAGGACGGTGGACTTCGATGTGTCACAGGGCGCGCCGCCTGATCCGGCGGTAAGCATGATTGACGGCTATTGAGTACGGTGGGAAGGGTGGCTCAGCGCGCCGGCGGACGGCAGTTACATGATTGGCCTCCAGAGTCATAATGGAATCAGGATGTGGGTCGGCGCAGGGAAGGTCCTGGACCACGGCAACATGGGCCTTAACCGGTACGAACAGTGCAGGGTTGACCTGAAAGCCAATAAGCCTGTTCCGTTCAAGGTTGAGTACGTCAAGCAGCAGGGTGACGCCAGGGCGAAACTTGCGTGGGTTGTTCCGGGCCGCGCGGGCGTGGATCCGGCTGTAGTGATTGACCGGGCCGCTAAGGATGGCACAACGGTCGTGGTGATACACAACACGGCTGAATGGATGCCCCTGATTCAGGCCAGGACCGGGGTGAAATACAAGGGTGCGTTCGGCGTCGGACGCGACTGGGTCGGCGGGCAGTTCTTTGCCATGAAACATCCGCTGTTCAAGGACCTGCCAGTGGACTGCGGGATGAACTGGCCGTACTACGCGCTGATCAGGGCCTGCGCGCCGCGGCAGGGATTGTTCCTGGACGGCGAGGAACTTGTGGTCGGCGCCTATCACTGCAACGACGCCCTGCTGGGCACGGCAGTCGGAGTGATTCCGTGCGGCAAGGGGAGGATCGTTGTGTCCAACCTGGATATAGTTTCGAACATCGGCGAGACGTATAACGGTGCGCATGTGGCCCGCAAACTTCTGTGCAATTATATAGAATACGCGGGAAGAAAATGATGAACGATGAGTGATAAGCAAGACTCAGCCACGGATGGCCGTTAACTTCTGCTGTTGGGGACGGCGCTCGTCGCCGCCCGTCTCTTTGTGGAGGAGCGGGTGCCGCAAGCAGCACCCCTACAAGACCGTCTGCCGGGTGCGCGCGAAGCGATTATGTCCCGGATAACCGCGGCGTTCAGCTGGCGCAGCGAAGTGACAACAAGATCGGCAAAATCAGCCAGCTGACCGGCGGATGAAGTGCCGGCCAGCGCAATGGTTGCCATTCCGGCAGACCGGCCTGCCTGCAGGCCATGTATGGAATCCTCAATGACTATACACCTGGCCGGGGAAACACCGAGCTTCTTCGCGCACTTGTGGAAAGGTTCAGGGTGCGGCTTGTGGCGGCTGGTCTCGTGTGCGGAAACCCAGGCAGAAACACATTTCGCGTGGGTCAGGCGACGAAGCAGGTGCTCTACATTTTCGCGGGGACCGGACGAGGCCACGCCGATTACGATCCCGGCATCATGCAGGTCTTTAATGAGGTCCCCGGCGCCGTCGATCTCCGGGAAATCGGATTCAATGATTTCCCGGTATAGCGTTTCCTTGTCCCTGTACCATTCTTCTATTTCGGTTTCGGTCAGCGGGCCTGGGCTGAGAGTCTTGGCAAAGAACTTGAATGGCCGGCCGAACAGCTTCTTGAAACTTCTCCGCGAGAACGGGATGCCGCGCGCCTTGCATGTTTTAACCCAGGAAAGATAATGCGGTTCGTAGCTGTCAACCAGCACGCCGTCCATGTCGAAAATAACCGCAAATTTGTCTTTTTTCGCCTTCATCCGTTCATCTTTGTTTTATCTACGGTTACAATCTCTTCCTGCTTCCCTTCAGCATTGGTTATTCAGTATTCAATATTTCCGCCGGAGGCGGATCCGCCTTTGGCGGACAATATTGGGTTTCTCTTTTCTTCCGCCACCGCCGGAGCTGGAACTCTACCTTAAAATAAGGTTGAAAAGCAAGGTGCCGGACAGCAATATCGCGGACAGGCTTTAAGGAGACAATCATGCACATACTGGTCGAAGCACGCCGCAGGTGGTTCCTTTGCTTTCTCGCTGTTCTTCTGGCTGTATCCCGGCTGGGCATGGTATCAGCTTCAGAATCATCCCCTCCCAGCCAGCTTGCCGTGAAGACGGAACGTCCCGCCAGCTGGGCTGTTCCGCTGACCAGGGAAGGGCTTCCGAATCTGTTCAAGGTATCGGATAACCTTTACAGGGGGGCACAGCCGCCGGCACCGGAAGGGTTCAAGGAACTTAAAAAGATGGGAGTCAGGACCGTGGTTAATCTCCGTGCATTTCATGACGACTCGGATAAGATGAAGGGGACCGGACTTGGCTACGAGCGCATGGAGTTCAAGACGTGGCATCCCGAAAACGAGGATATTGTCAAATTCCTGAAGATTGTGACGGACACCAACAAGACCCCGGTTTTTGTGCATTGCCAGCATGGTGCGGACCGGACCGGGACGATGTGCGCGGTGTTCAGGATTGCAGTGCAGGGATGGGGCCGGGAGGAAGCGATTAAGGAGATGACGCAGGGTTCGTTCGGGTTTCATGAGGTGTGGGACAACCTGATAACTTATATCCGCGGTCTTGATGTGAATAAGATCAGGAAAGAAGCGGGATTGAACAGGCCAATCCCCTCACCTCAATCCTCTCCCAAAAGGGGCGAGGAAGGGAATAAAATGGAGAGATAAAGAATCGAAATAATTTCCTCTCCATTGAAGGGGAGAGGATAAAGGTGAGGGTGGAAGAATCGTTTATGACAGATAAAAGAAAAGGTGTTTCGAGGTTGGTTTATTTCCTGCCGCTGTGGATTGTCCTTCTCGGTTTTTTCTTTGCCGAGGTGGAGATCCAGATAGAGGGAGCCGAGGGCTGGGCGGCGTCCCTGCCGACGTGGCGGATAGAAGACAGCAGACTGCTGGATATATTCTGGGGTGGTCGGCCGATGACCGGTTACCACGCCTGGATCTTTTCGTTCATGGCGCTGGTATTTCATCTCCCGATCTTCATCCAGGGCTGTTTTTCAATCAAACTTGAGGCGAGAATCCTGGGAGGCCTGATGATCTTCTGGATAGTCGAGGATTTCCTCTGGTTTGTCCTTAACCCGGCTTTCGGGCTCCATAAATTCAATCCGGCTTCCGTTCCCTGGCACAAGCACTGGCTGCTGGGAATGCCCACGGATTACATCGTGTTCCTCATCGCCGGGTTTGCCCTGATGTGTTATTCGTTTCGCATGTCGAAAGAGAAACCGGATGCCAGGAATGGAGACGTGACATGAAGATACTGATACTGCATGCATCGGCCGGAGCTGGCCACAAACGCGCCGCGCAGGCGATGGAAAAAGGATTCAACGCCGTCTGCGGGGATGCAGAAGTCAAGGTCTGCGATATTCTTGATTTTACCGCCCCGGTTTTCAGGAAAACTTACGCCGAAGGCTATCTCGATGTTGTCAGGACGGCGCCCGAGCTGTGGGGTTATATGTATGCCCAGTCTGACAGGCAGGCGACAGATCCCCTGCGGCGGAAGGTCAGGTCATTCTTCAACAAGATCAACACGATCACATTCTCAAAGTTCTACCGCGAATACGCGCCCGACATCGTGGTGTGTACCCATTTCATGCCGCTGGAACTGGTTTCAACAAGACTGCGCAAAGGCAAGACCGACGCGTCGCTCTTCTGTACGGTGACAGATTTCGCGGTTCATTCACTCTGGATGATGGAAGAGGTCGGGTGTTACTACGTTGCCACAGAAGAGGCGAAACGGCAGTTACTGCGGCGGGGCCAGCCGGAGGACCGGATAAGCGTGAGCGGTATCCCAATAGATCCGGTTTTTGCCAGCAGCATAACGATGGATTCGGCGCGCAAACAGCTTAAGGTGGATGTGCGTCAGCCCGTGGTGCTTGTGTTGAGCGGTGGGTTCGGGGTGGGTCCCGCGGTGGAGCTCATAAAGGCTGCTGGCGGTGCGGGGGTGGACTGCAGGCTGATTGTTGTTGCCGGTTCCAACAAGGACCTCAAGGAGCGTGCCGAGACTGCGGCCAGGGGGTTGAAGATGCCTGTAACTGTCCTTGGTTTCGTGAACAACATCCATGAGCTGATGGATGCGGCTGATATAGTGATCAGCAAGCCGGGCGGGTTGACGACGTCCGAGGTATTGGCCAAGGGCAAGCCGATGATTGTGATAGATCCGATACCAGGCCAGGAACAGAGGAACTGTGAGTTTCTCCTGGAGGCTGGCGCGGCGGCGCGGCTGTTTGACATTGAAGATGCCGGGTACAAGATCAAGGGGCTTCTTTCCGACAAGGCGCGTCTGAAGGCCATGTCGCAGAATGCGCGAAGGATAGGTCATCCCAATGCGGCAGTTGATATTGCCGGGGATATACTCCGCCGGAGCAGGAGTAAACCCAATAACGAATGCTGAATAACCAATGTCGATGCCGTATTCCGCAAAGAAGCTTTGCCAGACATATCAACTCGAAAAGCCTCATTTATGTGTTAATTTTTAACGTTTTCTTTACTTGCGATATGCAATCGTAATATGTAAAGTTTGCCCGTTTGTTTGTGGGTATTGGCATTTATTCCAAGCTTTTCAATAAACTATAAAGGAGATACGGCTATGGCTGAGGCAAAGAAATCAATATCGACGGTTTCGTTGATGACAGAGGACAGGGTTTTCCCTCCATCAAAAAAAGTGGTGAAGCGCGCTTATATCAATGCAAAGAAATACCAGGAAATGTATGACCTCTCGGTCAACGATCCCGATAAATTCTGGCTGGAACAGGCGAACACACTGACCTGGTTCAAGAAGCCAACCGTAAGCCGCAGGCACACATGGGATGTCGACAAGAAGATCCTGAAACATACCTGGTTTGAAGACGGCGAGCTGAATGTCTCCGTCAACTGCCTGGACCGCCATCTCGGCACACCGACAGCGAATAAAGTCGCCATCATCTGGCAGGGCGAACCCGAGAACGATGTCGTAAAAATCACGTACAAGGACCTGCACCGCGAAGTCTGCAAGTTTGCAAACGTCCTGAAATCATTCGGCGTAAAGAAGGGCGACAGGGTCTGCATTTACCTGCCCATGATAGTCGAACTGCCCATAGTGATGCTGGCCTGCACCCGTATCGGCGCGATCCATTCGATAGTATTCGGCGGGTTCAGCGCCGATTCACTGGCCGACAGGATCAACGATTCGAAGTGCAAGATCCTGGTGACATCGAATGTGTCCCTCCGCGCAGGCAAGCACATCGGGTTGAAGAAGATTTCCGATGAAGCCCTGAAGAAGAGCCCTTCGATCGAGAAAGTGATCGTCTACAAGCGCAATGAAGAGCCCTGCGATATGCAGGCCGGCCGCGATGTCTGGTATCACGACGTGATGAAGACCGCGAGCGCGGAATGCGCGCCTGAGAAGATGAAGGCAGAAGATTATCTCTTTATCCTTTATACATCAGGTTCCACCGGCAAGCCGAAGGGCGTTGTCCATTCTACCGCGGGTTACCTGATCCATACGGCCCTGACCCACAAGTACATATTCGATGTCCACGAGGACGATGTGTACTGGTGCACGGCCGACATCGGCTGGGTCACGGGACACAGCTATATCGTTTACGGCCCGCTGACGAACGGGGCAACAAGTATGATGTTTGAAGGCGTTCCGACATACCCGGACGCCGGCCGTTTCTGGCAGATCATCCAGAAGTTCAAGGCGACGGTGTTCTACACCGCTCCCACCGCTATCCGGGCCCTGATCAGGCTGGGTGACGAGTGGCCCAAGAAGTACAACCTCGATTCGCTGAGGGTCCTTGGCAGTGTAGGCGAGCCGATCAACCCGGAAGCCTGGATCTGGTACTATGAAATGATCGGCAAGAAGAAGTGCCCGATCGTTGATACCTGGTGGCAGACGGAGACAGGCGGAATCCTTATTACGCCTCTTCCAGGCGCCCATTCGCTGAAGCCCGGCAGTGCGAACCGCCCGTTCTTTGGAGTGGAGCCGGTTGTCCTGCGGGATGATGGCACTGAGTGCAACAGGAACGAAGGCGGCAAACTCTGCATAAAGAAGCCGTGGCCCGGAATGATGCGCACAATGTGGGGAGACCACCAGAGGTTTATCGACACGTATTTCGCGATGTTCAAGAACCTGTATTTCACAGGTGACGGATGCCGTGTTGACAAAGATGGCGACTACTGGCTGATGGGGCGCGTTGACGACGTCGTCAACGTTTCCGGTCACCGTATCGGGACGGCCGAGGTTGAGAGCGCGCTGGTCAGCCACGCGAAGGTGGCTGAGGCCGCTGTTGCCCCGATGCCGCACGACATCAAGGGTCAGTCGCTGTACGCGTTTGTCACGCTGGTTGACGGCGAGCATCCGAGTGACGAGCTCAAGAAGGAGCTCGCGAACCACGTCCGCAAGGAGATTGGTGCGATCGCGGTGCCGGACAAGATCCAGTTTGCGCCGGCCCTGCCGAAGACCCGTTCGGGTAAGATCATGCGCCGTATTTTGCGCAAGATCGCGGAGAACCAGGTTGACCAGATTGGCGATACGACCACGCTGGCAGATCCCCACGTTGTCGAGGACCTGATCAAGGGCAAGCAGTAAGTAATTGAGATGAATAATGCAAACGAGCCGGATGCACAAGAGTGATGTGTCCGGCTCGTTTTGTTAAGAGGAGGTAACAATGTCTGAAGCGAAGATAATGAACCGGTGGCTGGTGGTGTTGGGTGGAATAGTCGTCCAGCTGTGTCTTGGTGCAATGTATGCATGGTCAGCATTCACCGGCAAGCTTACGGCTGAACCATTTTCGTTCACTAAAACACAGACGCAGATAATATTCTCTGTAGGTCTCATGACTTTTGCCGTTGTCATGGCGTTGATTGCCGGCAAATGGCAGAAGAAAGTCGGACCACGCGTGGTTGCCATCACCGGAGGAGTCATACTCGGCCTCGGTTATGCCCTTGCCGGGCTGGCTGGTAACAGTTTCTGGGGGATCCTTATTGGTGTTGGTATCCTCGGCGGTGCCGGTATCGGGCTGGGTTATGTGTGCCCGATTGCTGCGCTGGTGAAATGGTTCCCGGACAAAAAGGGCCTTATTACCGGCCTTGCTGTGGCAGGGTTTGGATTTGGCGCATTGATCTGGATCAAGCTTACCAGCGGTTTCAAGTTCGGGCCAGTTGACCTCTCGCCAGGATGGAAAGGTCTTTATGGAATGGGCTGGACCGTAAGCCAGGTTTTTATCCTTTACGGGATCCTCTTCGCTGTCCTTGTTGCGCTGGGTTCAATGGTCATGGTGAATCCGCCTGATGGCTGGAAGCCGGAAGGCTGGAATCCGCCGACAGGGACAACAGCCGCAAGTACGGGCGGCGTTGACTTCACCGAGGGTCAGATGGTCCGGACTTCCCAGTTCTGGACACTTTTCCTCACATTCTTTGTCGGAGCAACATCAGGATTAATGGTTATCGGCGTAATTCAACTCTTTGCCAAGGATTCACTTACGGCCGCCGGTATGACTCTTGACAAGGCGAATATTGTTGCCGGGACAGCCATGGGGCTCTTCTACGCCCTGATGAATGGTTTTGGCCGGATCATATGGGGCATCGTATCCGACAAGATCGGGCGTAAAACGTCGATTGTGCTGATGACCGCGTTCCAGGGCATAATAATGATAGCTTTTTATTTCATCTGCAATCGCGAGTTCTACCTGTATTTGAGCGCGGCCATTATCGGGTTCAATTTCGGCGGTAACTTTGCCTTGTTCCCAGCCGCCACTGCTGACTATTTCGGCAACAAGAATGTCGGGACAAACTACCCGTGGGTGTTTATGGCCTATGGCGTAGGCGGGGTAGTGGGGCCTATCCTTGGCGGCGTGATGGGTGATGCAAAAGCCTGGATGTGGGCATTTGTACCGGCTGGCATTGCATGTATCGTCATGGCGCTGGTTGCATTATCACTTTCAAGCCCCAAGGCGCCGGAAGCGGGCTGATAATGCTGTCATAGTCTTTACATGGGCCCCGCCGGCAGTTATGCTGGCGGGGCCTTTTTGTTTGTTGGAGGTTTGCAGCATATGCCGGGCAAAGCGGTATATATCTATTCTCCGGAACTGGAAAGATACAGCTATCCTTCTGCCTGCCCCTTCAACACCAGGCGCGCCGGGCTTACCCGCAGTACAATCCTTTCGATGGGCATGATGAGCGGGCCTGACAGGTGCGAGAGGCCGCCAGTCAGCCTGACGAGGCAGGAGCTGGAAAAGTTCCATGCCCCGGCATACCTCGATGCACTTGAGAATGCCGGGAAAGGCCAGCTTGACGCCGATGGCTTTGCCATGGGGCTTGGTACGCCCGACTGCCCGGTGTTCAAGGGAATCTTTGAGTATGCTTCACTGGCTTCGGGGGCATCCGTGACCGGCGCGCGGCTTATCCTTTCTGGCGAGGCCGGCATCGCCTTCAACCCTTCCGGCGGATACCACCATGCCGGGCCTAACTATGCCGCCGGCTTCTGCTATGTCAACGACGTCGTCCTTGCGGCCATGACCCTGGCAGACGCCGGGAAGAGGGTGCTTTTCCTGGACCTGGATGTTCATCACAGCGACGGCGTGCAGGCGGCTTTCTACAGGCGCAGGGATGTGATGGTGATTTCCCTGCACGAGAGCGGCAAGACTCTTTTCCCGGGGACCGGCTTTGAGGACGAGATGGGCGAGGGCGAGGGCAGGGGATACAGCGTGAACATCCCGCTGCCTGTCGGGACATATGATGCCGCATACTTCAGGGCTTTCAACGAAGCGGCCCTGCCTTTGATGAAGAGTTATAACCCTGATGTCATTATCCTGGAGCTGGGCATGGATGCGCTGGCCGGTGACCCGCTGGCCCATCTCAGCCTGACAAACAACATATATGCAGAGATCATCAGCGTTGTCATGGGCCTTGGCAAACCGATCCTTGCGACAGGCGGCGGCGGTTACAATGTCGACAACACTGTCAGGGGCTGGGCCCTTGCCTGGAGCGTCTTCTGCGGCGACCAGTCTGAGGATCTCGGGATCGGAATGGGCGGAATGATGCTTGCCAATACAGAGTGGGCGGGCGGGCTGAGGGACAGGATGCTTCTTTCCGATGCCGGGCGGCGAAGCGCCGTGGATGCCGAGATTGATGCCACAATTGGGCGTATCCAGACGGCAGTATTTCCCATCCACGGGATCAAGAAGTGATTATTTCATGAGCTTTTTGTAGGGGCGGTGCTCGCCACGTGAGTCACGTTCCACGTGCCAACGTGGTCACGTGATTGCCGCCCGTTTCGTTGCGGCGGAGCGGGTGCCGCAAGCAGCACCCCTACAAGCAAGAAGGGAATATCCGGGTTAATCAATCCCAGTAACCGGTGAAGTAGATAGCGCCCATTGCGCCATTGCGGTATTCCGGACCGTGACTGCTGAGGGAATCTCCGCGGACATAGGCTGCTTCGATTACTATGGAAAGATCTTTTGTGATCAGGAATTCGCAACCGGCACCCAGCGTTTCGACGAGTTCTTCGCTGTCAGATGAGCTGTTTATTGAAAGATAGCCGATTGAAGCGGTGACGAAAGGTGAGATCCCTTCCTCTACTTCAATAAAGCGGTGCTTCGCGCCGAGAGTTACACCGGCAGTATCATAACTGGAACTGGTGTCATACTCCATGTATGAGCCGACAATCTGCGCACTAGTCAGCTTTGTGAAATATTTCTTTATGCCGAGATTACCGCTCCAGAAATCCAGGTCGGACGAGTCCTGGTGGTCTGTACCCAGAAAGCCCCCGACGAGGATGACCCAGTCCTTGCTCAGCGTGGCAACGGGGGTCTCGCCCCAGATTCCATAACTGGACATATGGCCATTGTCATAGGAAAGGCCGGAGACGCCGATGGAGTCAACGAACTTGGCATCTTTGTCGATTGCATAGGAACCTGATGCGAGGACGAGCGTGAGTACAACAATGATAGAAAGGATTTTTACCTTCATGAAACTGCTCCTCAGTTTATAGTTGATCCACTTGTAACGGTGTTTATTAAGCAACCAGCGCCTTTATTTGTCAATCTGTAAAAGGAGAAATCCGCTGTTTCCGGCGCTGTTATTCCCATTCAATGGTTGCGGGAGGTTTTGAGCTGATATCGTAGACAACCCTGTTAACGCCGCGGACTTCATTGATGATTCTATTGGAAATTCTAGCCAGGACGTCATAGGGCAGGCGGAACCAGTTGGCCGTCATGCCGTCCATGCTCTCGACTATCCTTAGCGCCACAGTGTTTTCGTAGGTCCTGCTGTCACCCATGACGCCGACGCTCTGGATCGGAAGGAGGACTGCAAACGACTGCCAGATATCATTGCAGTTCGGAAGCTTTGCAATTTCCTCCTGCACGCGCAGGTCGGCCTGCTGGAGCAGGGTAACGCGTTCCGCCGTTACCTCGCCGAGTATCCTGACCGCAAGGCCCGGGCCCGGGAAAGGCTGACGGTTGATTATGTGGGCAGGTATGCCGAGTTCACGACCCAGCGCCCTTACTTCATCCTTGAACAGTTCCCTGACGGGTTCGATAAGCTTGAACTTTAGGTCAGGAGGAAGTCCGCCGACATTGTGATGGCTCTTTATAGTCGCCGAGGGGCCGCCGATGGGAGAGAAGCTTTCTATAACATCCGGGTAAAGTGTACCCTGTGCCAGGTACTTGATGTTGCCGAGCTTGCGCGCCTCCTTTGCAAAGACGTCAATGAAAGTCTTGCCTATGATCTTCCGCTTCTTTTCGGGCTTCTTGACGCCCTTGAGTTTCTTCAGGAACAGTTTCTGTGCGCGGGATACGTGCAGGTCTATCTTAAATGCCTTGCCGAATGTTTTTTCGACCTGCCTTGCCTCATCATGGCGGAGCAAACCGTTGTCGACAAAGATGCAATGGAGCTGTTTGCCTATGGCTTTGTGAAGCAGGACCGCCACCACGGAGGAATCAACCCCGCCGCTGAGTCCGCAGACAACGTGGCCCCTGCCGACGGTCTTTCTTATGGAGGCTATGCTTTCCCTGATGAACTGCGCCATTTCCCAGTCCCCGGCGCATTTGCAGACGTCGAAAAGAAAGTGCCTGAGGATTTCCGTGCCGTGCGGCGTGTGGACGACTTCGGGATGAAACTGGAGGCCGTAAATTTTCCTGTTGTCATTTCCCATAGCCGCATTCGGGCAAGTGCCTGTTTTTGCCATCACGTGGAAACCAGGCGGCAGTAACTCGACCTGGTCGCCGTGGCTCATCCAGACATCGAGCCTGGACGGCAGGCGCCTGAACAGAGGCGGATGCCTGGTGATGGTAATTTTTGCGTTTCCGTATTCCCTCGCCTTGCCGGGCCTGACGGTGCCGCCAAGGAGCATGCCGGTCATCTGCATGCCGTAGCAGATACCGAGGACCGGAATGCCCAGATTGTAGATCTCAGGATCACAGAGCGGCGCGCCTTTCTCGAAAACACTTGAAGGCCCGCCTGAAAGGATAATGCCCGCAGGGGCCCGTTTTGCCAGTTCCTTTGCAGGTGTATTGAAACGTATCAGTTCGGAGTAGACGTGTTGTTCGCGGACGCGCCGGGCTATCAGCTGGCTGTACTGCGAGCCAAAATCAAGAATGGCTATCCAATTGTGCTTTTTCATGGTTTGAAAAGCAGGAAGCTAGCAACAAGGCGGATATGTCACAAGTCTATTTGCGCAAATATCAACGCTGTGGCGGCAGCGGCTTCCTGTGGCATTCAATGCAGTTGGGTTCAAATGCCGTATTCAGCGGACCATGCCGGATGCACACAGGCGCTCCGCATTTTACGCATTTCTCGTTCGTGGGCCTGTTACAGAATCTGCAAGTGTCATTCTTCTTCCGGAAGAGGAAATTGCATATCCTTTCGTCCAGCTTTGCGGACAAAGCCTCGAAAGGGCTCCTCTTGAGCCGCCATGCCATGATCACGATGATGACAAGGGAAACCAGCCAGAGGACATAGTTGACCGGGTGTCCCAGCCAGAGCGAATGCCCGGAGACATAAGTGGTTCTGCTGAAAGGGAACCAGTAGGCCAGCTGCCAGCCGGAAAGGAAGTAGTCGCCGAAGTAGTGCAGGTAAAATGCAATTTGAGTGAAAACCAGCACCTTAATTTTTTCCTTCCTGCAGAGGAAACATGCGATGCACGAAACGAGCAGGGAGAAAAGGAGCGAATGCGTGATCCGGTCGTGGTAAGTCTCGTACAGGGTCTGACTGTAGAATGTGAATAATCCGTCGAGGTCCGGCAGTACCGAGGCAGCCAGCACCATCTGCCTGAACCGGCGGGAGCCTTGCCCGGCCTCCGCCAGCATCCATCCTATGCCCGCATGTACTGGAATCAGCATTTTCCTGTCTAGAACCTATCTCAAACCAATTTTGAGATAGGTTCTAGTAAGTTGTCAGTTTCCGGAGGCAGAGAGAAGAGGAAAAAGAAAGAATGTAGCCTGCCTGGCAGGTGACACCTGCTGCCATAAGCAGGGAATTTATAGTGGCTTATACTTCCTGAAACTGGTAAATATCAGTCCTGTTTAAGGGAGAAACAGGAATATGAACATTCGTAAGGTTCCAGGATCGGCAGTTTCTCGTCATTTAACTTCAAACCAGGCAATTTCCGGGCATTCTCCGGTGGAGGAATAAGAATGTACGAACTATTGATGAATACGATACGCACGTTTGTCGGCAGCGGACTGTGGAGGACGACGCTGGTAGTGGCCATTCCGCTGGTGGTGCTGTCGCTGGTAGCGTGGAGCAGCCCGGCATTCCGGGGCTGGTTCAACCGGGTCAGGGAAGCCGGGTCGTGGCAGGGGATAACGGCCGCGATCATCGCCGGGGTTGTGAAGGTGATGATGGTCCTCGTCATTGCCAGGATGATCATCGTGGCAATGGTAATGCAGGCGGAGATTTTCGAGTTCAAGCATGGGAAGATAACGGAGGCTAACAGGTCGGCGGTGCTGATGAAGTGGGGCTACCCGCACGAACAGAATGAGCTTTCGGTGGGTTTTACCGCGAAGAGGACATGGCTGACCAGGCAGCTGCTGGTCCCGGGAGAAAAGGACAAGAATACGATCACGACCGACGAGTCCTGGAAGGACGAGAACCTTCCCGTGCAGGCGGTTGACGGCGTACTGCCGAAAGTGATCAGCGTCCGCGAGGAGCAGAGGGATGTGCCGGTGCCGCAGAAAGGCGTGGAGGAAGCCGAAGTCCAGGTCGAGCTGACGGCAAATGAGCGGAAGCTAGGCGGGGCGAACTACGCCGGATACCAGGACGCCTGGAAACTGCAGTACACTGTGGTGAACCGCAGCGAGAAGCGGGTCACGGCGAACCTGCGTTTTCCTCTTCCCGCTAAGACGGGTAACTTCAACAAGGTCGCGATAGTGGTGGACGGGAAGAACATCACCGACACAACATCGACCACCGAAGGGGAAATCTGCTGGACGATGCCGATGGAGCCGAAACAGAAAGCGGTTGTCGCAATATCCTACGAGGGGCGCGGCCTGGAGTACCTGCGCTACATCCCGCGGAGGATGACGCAGAGCGGGCACTACCTGGTTACCGCGACCATAGCCAATATTCCCGTGAAGGAGATAGACTGGTGCATAGGATCGATGCCGCCGGACCAGGAACTGGACAAGGTTAAAGGGATGCCGTACAGGCTGACCTGGACGCTGGACAACGCGCTGACTTCATATGACATAGGGATAAAACTGCCGGAGCCGAAACAGCCGAGCTATTACGTGGCGAGCCTGCTGAAACAGGCGCCGATGGGGCTGATACTGCTGCTGGTGGTGCTGATGGTTCCAAGGCTCATCATTGGAAAGCCGGTGGCGTTGACGGAAGTTACACTGGTTTCAGCCGGATATTACCTGCTGTATACTTTCATGGGGCGGCTTGCGGAGGTGATGCCGAGCTTTACCCTGTCATTCGTCATTTCGGCGGCTGTGATGAGCGTGCTGGTGGCGGTGCTGAGGCTGAGGGACAGGGATTCGCGCCTGCTGGGCTGGCAGGATACGATTGCTTTCCTGGCGCTGGCGGTCCTGTACCCGCTCGCCGTGGTGGATACGGACCGAACGGCGTTGTGGATGCAGATGTTCTATGTGGTTCTGCTCATTTACGCGTGCGTGCTTGTAATTTCTTACCGCATCGGGCCGGCGCTTAAAGGGAAGAACCAGGGCGACCAGGTGAACTGATGAGCGGCGGTGTCCCAAGGCGGCGTACGGTCGTGGTGATCATTGCTGTTACCGCGGCGGTGATTGCAATGTCGGCCGGAGCTATAAGCCTCCTCTGGATGACGCGTTCCGGGGCCGCCCGGTCAGGGGAGAAAACGGCGCCGGTTAAGGTCACCAGGCCGAAAACCGGTCCGGATGAGCTGTGGGTTGTGGTCAGCAAGTCAAAGCGTCGCCTAACGGTATTCCGCGGCGAGAAAGAGATGATGACGTTCCCGGTGGTGCTTGGGTCCAAGTCCGGCGAAGATAAGCAGCGCGAGGGCGACGGGCGGACGCCGGTGGGCGCTTTCTACGTCTGCGAGAAGAACGAGAAGAGCAAGTACTACCTGTTTATCGGGATCAGTTACCCGAACGAGGAGGACGCGGAACGCGGGTTGAAGGACAGGCTGATTACCGGCGGGCAGAGGGATGCCATAGTGCAGGCGATTGAAGACTGCGCGAAACCGCCCTGGTACACGAAGCTGGGCGGTGAGATAGGGCTGCACGGCGGCGGTACGGCGTGGGACTGGACTGAAGGATGTATTGGACTGGATAACGGAGATATGAGGCAGCTCTATTCCCTGCTGGGCATGGGAACAACAGTGATCATAGAGCCTTGAACGAGAATTACCAGTGTTGCATAATTACAGAAAGGTTTGTTCAATGACTTCAAGGGAAAGAGTGTTAGCGGCGTTCAACCACGAGGAACCCGATCGCGTTCCGATGTGGTGCGGCGCTTCGGTTGAGTTCTGGGACAAGGCCAAACGCGAGCTGAAACTTGACGACGAGGCGCTGAGAATGAGGTTCATGGACGATTTCAGGCGCGTTTACGCGGAATACAAAGGACCTGTTTTTCCTCTTTCGGAAGGCGCGGCGTCGAGGACGATTTTCGGCGTTGAGCGCCACGGCCTCGGTTACGGCCAGCCGATCAATCATCCGCTGGCGAATGCAACGCTCAAGCAGGCGCACGATTATCCCTGGCCTGATCCCGGGTGGATGGACGTATCGGGAATCCGGAAAGCCGCGCTGGCTTACAACCGCAAGTATGCAGTCCTGGGCGGGGACTGGTCGCCGTTCTGGCACGATGCCATCGACCTGTTCGGCATGGAAAACCTATACATGAAGATGTATGACGAGCCCGAGCTTGTTGACGCCGTAATGACGCATATGGTCGATTTCTATGCGGAAGTCAGCAGGCGGATATTTGACGCTGCAGGGGATGCCATCGACATATTCTTCATAGGGAACGATCTCGGGAGCCAGACCGGCCCGTTGCTTGGACCGGACCTTTTCGAGAGATTTATCCTGCCCCACATCAGGCGCCTGATAGACCTCGGGCATTCCTACAAGCTGAAAGTTCAGATGCACTGCTGCGGCGGCATAGCGCCGCTGGTACAGATGCTTATTGACGCCGGGCTGGACGGACTGCATGCCGTGCAGCCGTCATGCCGGGGAATGGACCTGGCGGAACTGAAAAAGAATTTCGGGCGAAAGATGCTGTTCAACGGCGCCATTGATTCGCATCACGTTCTGATAGACGGCAACCGCGAGACCGTTGTCCGTGAGACCCGCAAGGTCCTTGATGTCATGATGCTGGGCGGCGGCTACGTGGCTGGAGCGAGCCACGACACGATACTGGAAGAAACTCCTGTCGAAAATGTCCTTGCGATGTTCGACACCGTAAAAGAATACGGAATTTACGGCGTCAAAAAAGGGTCATAACGCTGCAAAGTCTCTGCTGTTTTGATTTGATAACAGATGGCCTGTTACTTTCCTGCAGTTCTTTTGTTACTGTTAACCAGTGTGAATGGTATGCGAACAGGCATGGATCCGCCTGCAGCTTCAATATGCATGCGGTATTCACCGCCTTCAAGGTTACCGGCCGTAATAGAAACGGGAATCAGCTTGGCCTTTCCCTTCTTCAGCTTAACAGGTGAAGAAGGCACGCCTTCTACCTTCCACCCTGCAGGGAGTCCGGCCAGCGAGAGTGCATATTCTGCCGTCTTTTTGCCCTGGTTAAGGATTGTGACTTCAATTTTCCTTGGAGCGTCCGCGGTGATGACAGGGTCACCAATATAATCCAGGATGACCTGGACATCGGATTCGTTCCAGACGATTTTATAGGGAGACAGGGCCCACAGGGCTTTTGCTGTTTTAGTGTCCGCCAGCACAAGTTTGCCGGCCTTTCCCAGGTCCGACGGCTTATCGCCCAGGACCACGGGCAGATCGTACTTTGCCTGGACTTTCTTCATCATTGTAATCGTCTGGTCGGTCAACGCATTAAGGTCTTTCGGGTGTTCGAATCCTGAGATTGCAACGGTCTTGATACCCGTTCCGATGGGCTCGGTCCAGTTTGCCGGGATTCCTTTTGTGCCGTGGATGATCCCGAAAATGGAGCCGAGTGTCGCGCCGGTACAGTCGGTGTCGTCGCCGCAGTTTACAGCTATGCAGATGCTCTTCCCGAAATCCTCATCTCCATACAGCCACCCGACCATGGTGAATGCGACATTGCGTGGAGCCTGGAACCAGCCGGTGGATTCGCTGGCCTTAATGACATCCAGCCGCGCTTCTTTCCAGTCTTTGCCTGCTTTCTTTGCATCGATTGCCGCGTGTACCGCCTTTGCCACGCCGCAGTCCAGGGGAATCATGGAGAGGCCGATATCAATCAGCTTGTCCCGGTCGGATTCAATAAAAGCCGCGCTTTCGATCGAAGCTGTAAAGATTTCGGCTAGAGTTCCCTCTGCTGAACCATGGTCGACGCAGGCGTCTTCACGCGCCATTTTTGCCGCCAGGCCCGGTGAGCCGGGGGCAAGGCACGCCCATATTTCGGAGCGAATCCATGCGCCATTGCTTGGTTTCCATTTAGCGTTGTCGAATTCCCCCGAAAGCGGCGGCAGTATTCCGCGCTTCATGTTCTTCTTGCCGACGCCGTATTCGTTCCAGTCGACAGGCACATGTTTAAGCCAGTATTCGCCAAGTATCCTTGTGTCAACCTGTGCGTCATGGTCCTGCATTGCTTTCAGCCAGAGCATCTGCAGGTCCAGGTCGTCATTGGCGGCCGGTTCACCCTTCTTGATATTTGTGAAGAAAGTGATGTTGTTCGCTTCCTTTTTGCCTTCGAAAGGCATGCCCAGTGTTCCGCCGATATTTTTTCCCAGCCAGCAGGCGTAAACCCGGTCGCGGAATTCTGCCTCGTTAAGGGTTACCTTTGCGGCCGCATCAGCAGTTTCAGCCTGGATACTCAGCATGATCAAAGCTGAAACAGCGGTACAAAGACAGTTCGTGGAAGTCTGCTTCATGTGATTCTCCATTCCAGTGTGGCAAGGTTATGTTACCCGCCTTCGCAGAAAGCCATGGTCTTCAGGCCATGGATGAATGCGACACCAAAGCTTCGGCGTGGTTCCGCCAAGAAGCCCTGTCCTTCAGGACAGGGAGCTTCACTTGCTCTTCTTTTTGCTGCCGGACTTCAGGTCGTTGTACATCTTGAAAGCCTTTTCGGGCTTTTCGCCATTGTGAACCACGGCTTTGACGGCCTGGATCATGGCAACCGGATCTTCCGCCTGGAAGATATTGCGCCCCATGTCAACGCCAAGCGCGCCCTGGTCAATGGCCATGTAAGCCATCTTAAGGGCGTCCAGTTCCGGCAGTTTCTTGCCGCCGGCAATGACGATCGGAACGGGGCACGCTGCCGTGACCTGTTCGAAGTTCTCTTCGCAGAAGTATGTCTTGATCACCTGCGCCCCGTTTTCGGCAATCACCCGCGTGGCGAGACCAAGGTAACGCGCATCCCTTGTAAGCTCTTTGCCGACGGCGGTAACGCCGAGGGTAGGGATTCCGTAACGGTTGCCTGTTTCGATCATCTTGCAGAGGTTCCTGATAGTGAGCGCCTCGTACTTGCTGCCGATCGCCACCATGACGGCCATCATGGAGGCATTCAGCCGTATGGCGTCTTCGATCTCAACGCCGACGCATTCATCGTTGAGCTCCGTTAGAACAGTTGATCCCGCTGAACACCTGAGGGAAAGCGGTTTATTGAATGTCGGCGGTATACATGAGCGGACTATGCCCCGCGTGACCATCAGGCAGTCGGCGTGTTCAAGGAGAGGAACGATTGTGAGGTCAATTCTCTCCAGGCCGGAGGTGGGCCCCATTATATAGCCGTGGTCAAATGCCAGCATCACGGTCCTGCCGGATTTGGGGTTGAAGATCCGCGACAGGCGGTCCTTCATTCCCCAGTCGTAGTTATTTGATCCCCTGAGATTGTATACCTGGTTTACCATCGGTATTCCGATTCCGTAGTCCTTGGATTCCTGGTTACCTGTTGCTTCAGCCATTTTGATATCCCTCCTTTATGCCGGTGAATAATAATGACATGGACGCAGCCCCGGGGTCAATGTGCCCGATGGACCTTTCCCCGATGTTTTTTGCCCGTCCAAATGATGCCTTCATGTTCTTTGTTGATTCCGCGCCCTTCGTGGCGGCTTCTGCCCCGTCAGACAGTGCATGCGCTAGACTCTTTCCGGAGTCAATGGCGGCGCGCATGGCTTCCATTGCCGGTATCAGTGCGTCAATCATGGTCTTGCTGCCGACCTCCGCCCTGGTGTTCTTCCGCAACTTTGCCACGCCTTTTTCTAGCAGATTTACAAACCCTGCGCCATCAGGAATATCCGGACCTGAAACGCCCTCGCTCATTCCCGTGAAGAGTGACCCGAACAGCGGGCTTGTGGAGCCGGCATCGGTAGACATTATTGCCCAGCCCATGTCCTTCAGGAGTTTACTGATGTCCCTGCCGGCGTCCTTGTCGATGGTCGTGGTTATGGCATCCGCCACCTTGTAGACTGCCATTCCGTGATCGCCGTCACCCGTGGCAGAATCGAGCTTTGACAGGTAATCCCGGTTGGCCTTGATCTTTTCCGCGGCAGTCCGCAGTATTCTGATCAGGCAGTCGTAATCAACGCTGTCTGTCATCTCATATTCTCCGGCTGATTACCGTGTGACCCAGTAAGGCGCGTTCGACGGTTTCTTCAGGAGCTTCAGCAGTTCCCGGTCAAGTTTGGCAACGAACATCTGGAACCCGCCCATTTCCTGCACTGTCAGGTATTCGCCGACAAGTGCATGTGCCAGCTTCATCCGGTTGGCCTCAAGGTGCATTTTGACCTTCCTGAGAATTATGAACAGTTCCATCTGTGTCGTGGCGCCGGCGCCATTGATCATGACATGAAGCTTGTCGCCCTTCTTTGCTTTCACTGCCGCGAGCAGCTGCGTGAGCATCTTGACCGCGGTCTCGTCGGCCGACATCATCTTTGACTTTCCCGTTCCGGCTTCGCCGTGCTGGCCCATGCCGATTTCCATCTCGTCGTCTGCCAGGGAGAATATCTCCTGGCCGGACTGGGGGTGGGATGCCGGTTTGAGCGCAACAGCGAGTGTGGCCATGTTGTTGTTGAACCTATCGGCGATGGCATAGACTTCGTCCAGGGATTTTCCGGCTTCGGCGGCAGCGCCTGCCACCTTGTAAAGAGGAATGCAGCCGACCAGGCCGCGGCGGTCCTCGACGGGTGCGTTGGCGCCGGGAGCAATGTCCTCGTGGGTAAGGATCATCTTTACCCTGATGCCTTCCTGTTTTGCCATTTCCATGGCCATATTGCCGCTCATGACGTCGCCCGCGTGGTTCAGAACCACGAACAGGATGCCGGCGTCGCGTTTCAGGAGGCGCATGGCCTCGATTACTTTCGGTGCGCCCGGGGCCGCGAATATGTCGCCGACAACAGAGGCATCAAGCAGTCCTTTCCCGACAAAACCGCTGAGGGCCGGTTCATGTCCGGCGCCGCCGATGGTCAGGATGGCAACTTTATCAGGGGCTTTCGGCTTGGCTCGCATTACGATTTTTTCAGAAACAAGCTTAACCCTGTCGGGAAATGCCGCGCAGTATCCTTCGAGCAGTTCGGTCGTCAGGTTCTCCGGTTTATTGATGAATTTCTTCATTGGCATGGCAGTATATCCTCTCCTGTATATTGGTTAATGATCAGCCTTCCTGCATTAATTCTATCGGTATGCCTTCTTCGACGACAAATGCAACCTGCAGGCCCGGGGCAGGGGAGAAGGGCTGCATCAATACTTCTTTTCCAGCCATTGCTTTCTTCAGGTCTTTAACCTTGTAGGCTATGTGGGCCGTTGTCTGGAGGAGTTTTGGAAGCGGACTCCCTTTCTCGAAGCGCAGGAATTCGATCTTGTTCGGGCTGCTGGCGACGTCGGTGACGTAAAGTTTTGCGCCTTCCATGTAGTTTTCTTTGTTCTGTTTTACGCTTGTTGGAATACCGAAGTGATGCAGTTCCCTCATTTTATCTTTCCTTTCGTTGAAAAAGCGGATTTAAAATACGACTGTCTTGTTTGTGAATTCCAGTGCCGGTCCGTAATGCGGTGTGCCGTACTCGGTGACGATCGCGCCCTCAGGCCCGCCCATCATGAAGTGCTTGGCCGTAAGGCGGTTCAGTGTCCCGATCTCGCCCAGTTTCAGGACTTTGCAGTTCCGGGCGGTGATTCCGTTCGCCTTGAGCTGGCTTTCCGGGAGTTTTACCGGCAGGTTTGCAGTGGGTTCACCTCCGCCGAACGTATAGATCATTCCGTGGCGGACCTGCCAGGATTCCATCTTGGCCGGGCCTTCGGCCACCTTGTTGTGGCCGTGCTCGACGATCATCTGGCCGGGCAGAAGGTAGATTTCGTGGCCGAAGTAACCGGCTTCGGTATTATTGATCCAGAATATCCCGGCCATACCGACATTCAGGAAATCGTTCTGGGCAAAGTCACTGGTCCAGAACTGGTCGGTCTTCAGTAACGGGTAAATGGGGTAGTTAAAGCGCCTCATCATGTCGTAGTAGGCTTCGAACGCCTTTTGCTTGTTGAATTTGCCGTTGTCGTAGAAATCGCTCTTTACAAGTTTCTTCATTTCTCTTCCCCCTGTGCTTAAGCAGGAACTTGCCATCAAAGCTCCCGCGCCCGCTGCTATTGTTTGTAATGCTGTTCTGCGTGTGATGTTGCTGGATGCCGGCATGTTTCCCGTCCTTCCGAATCGTTCTTTGCCCGACTGTATTGATCTTTATGTGAACAGTGGTTCTATGTGTATGAAATTCGCCGCTGATGTTCAAGCAGGGTTTTCTGAAATAATCAGCAAATGCAGCTTTAGAGAGATGGATTCTCTTTTAACCCGTATTTGTCGAAGAGCCGCTTCCAGTAACTCTTCCAGTACTCGTCGTAATAGTCCAGCCCGGCCTTTCTAATGTGCTCGGAGTGTTTTACCACAGGCGCTTTGTCGGGTTTGTATCCCTTTAAATGTCCGGTTCCGGCGCGGATGCGGGGTGAAACGAAACGCCCCTTTGACTCGCCAAGCACGTCCCTGCACAGCTTTGCCATTTCCGGGTCGTAGGCCTGAATCTGTTCGCGTGTGTGGATATGGTTATGGTCATGGTCATTGACACGGCAGCAGTCGTACCAGCACTGCACCGATTCAGCCCAGTATTCGGCGGGATTCAGCGCGAAATAGGTCTGCTTTGGGCCGCCGAAGACAATAAGCACTTTGTCTTCTTTCGTCACCTTAACCTTTGAATTGGAAGGTTTACCGTTGACCAGGATGTCTCCGCCGTCGAGGCATTTCGTAAAAAGTTCTGGTGACCGGGATGGGAATGATTTGACCAGCGCATCGAACAGGCTGACCGGCTTGCGGCTGTCAACGCGTTCGAAACGCTGGGCAGCGTAGCCGTCATTCCAGAGACCTTTTTCTTTTGCCTGTTTGAAAAGATCTTTCAGCCGCGCGTGAAGGTCCTTGTCGAAGCCGGCGCCGTCGATGAGGTGGGCAAATTCGTGGATGAGAACGCTTTCCAGCCACATGCCGCCTTTGTACTCAAGTATGTCTTCTTCGGAGACGAGGATGGTGGGATGGTCATTTATTGTGGAAAGAGATCCGCGGTTGCGCCAGTTGTAGAAATCAAGTTCTTTGCCTTTCTTGTCTGAGGGATACTGCGGCAGATCGGACGTCAGTTCATTGTGGCCTACGATGACGCAGCCAGGCTGTCTGTCGCGGACCCTCTGTGCGACGCCGGGTGTTAAGTCTTTCATGACCAGGTCAATCAGGTAGGCTGATTCAAGATGGGCATAATCAGACACCCGTTTCGAACTGATGATTAAAACATTCTGTACAAGAGTGCTTTTTCTGTAGAAGCCGGCATCCAGCTTATATTGCAGGGCCAGTTCGCCTGACAGGGGCATCACCGCAAACGCCGGGGCAGGACTGGTTTGTGTTAAACTCACGGATTCCGTTGTTGGCTCGGCTGCATTGGAGCAGATGCGGACAAGCATCAGGAACGTGTTGAACAGCAATGACATTCTTGTGCGCATATTTGGCTTTCTAAAGATTAAGCAATTGTATGAACACCTGATGAAGCGGACAGATGCTATATTGTTGAGCACCGGCGGTCAATTAGATGCCATCAAAAAGACTCGCTCAATATACTAATCAGCGACTTTTGAAAATCTGGCATATCCTTTACCAGAATATTCCATACAATATCCAGATCTAGGCCGAAGTAATCATGAACAATCCGATGTCTTAGCCCGACGATCTTGTGCCATTCCACCGCGGGATGGCCGACTTTGAACTCGTCCGGTAAACGATTGGCAGCTTCGCCGATGATTTCGAGATTACGCACAACTGCATCAACAGTCTTTTCGTCACTCTTGAAAACATCGACACTCATGCCTTCTCGATATCGCTCTATGCGTTGTACTGCTTCGAGTATATCCTCCATGAGCAAGCGTATTGGTCGGTTAGACATAAATGAGGTCTGGCTCAATAACGCTCATGTTTCTGGGCTTCACAGCACCTCTTGACACAAGCTCAACGGGTTCACCAACTATGCTTTCTATCTCATCAGCCAAAATGACAAAATCCAAACCGATGGATGGGTCCACTTCAACCAGCACATCCACGTCGCTTTGGGCCGTTTGATCTTCTCGCGCATACGATCCAAAAAGCGCCAACTTCCTGATACCGTATCTTGAGGCTAGCCGGCGTTTTGCTTCCCCCAGCCGGTCTATGATTTCCACTCTAGTTCTCATATGAGAAATTTCTCATTTTTTATGGTATCAGTCAAATCCAGAATCCAGGCAATCTTTGATTACCCCTGGGTGAGCCCCCGGGGTAATTCAAGGATCGAACAATTACACTGAACACCCGAGGAAGCGGACTGTTTTGTCGTTCCGATTACAAGGTAAAGTGCAATAAACCGCATGTTCCCCTCGTTTCTTTTCTGGTGTGGTGTTTGGATTGTCCGGAGTGAGACAGGCGTGATGGATAGGCACAGCTGTCCAAGACGTTTGAATAATTACAGTTGATGCACGATATTTCCTAGAAAAATCGCATTTTGGACAGGCTTATCAAAATCTACCCCTCGTATGCTGTCCAAAACGATTGACCGCGTTCAATTCTGCATTAAACGCGACAAAATAGTGAAGATTATGGTTTTTTATGACCTTTTAGAAGATCAGTTCGATGAATCGAACCTGCAAAATGATGTCCAAGAAACTTTATTTTGGACAGGCGTGTGTTTACAGGAAAGGCGAGGTGAGAGACAAGAAATTATGGCATTGATGATAGCCTTCGTTATTCAATTTAATGGATCTCCTGATGTGCTGCCAGGATAACCACTACAAGGTTGTAAGGCGTTTTCCCGTTGCCGCTAATCCTGCATTCTGGTATTTGTACTGCCAATGAAACGATGGCTGCCGATTATCTTTCTCCTGGTCTATTCGGTGGTAACCACGGGGTGTGCAACGTTTGTGCATTCATCCGCAAATTCCTTGACACAAAAGCCTGCCGATTGTCCGCCGTTTCGTGTCGATTGCGAATACATGCGTATTTTTTGTAACGCTGGCAAAGAACCGCTAAACATAACTAGACGAGGCTGGCCAACATACGCAGATAAAATTAAAGAAGGGTTTCGTCAATCAGCTACAAACCTTCCGTCAGACCATCTTATTGTTCGCCCAACGTCAGTAATGATAGAATATACTCATAGATTAAATTTTCCGGTAGAACCTTTTGTTCTGCTAGCAGCTAGTATTATACCTTTTCCTGTTCATGATGTAACGCTCTCTACAGTTAAATTCCAAGTTCTTACCCCTGAAGGAACAGTTATTACCGAGCGTAGCGTCAGCAATAATGTAGACGGGTATTTTTGGATATGGTGTTGCCCGCCACCATTTTTTGGGACGCATGTGTTTCCCCAAAGTAGGCTCAAGTGGAAAATGGAAGAGCAAGCTATAAGGGATGTTCCTGCGTTAATACTTAATGACATATACAATGGCTCATACATGAAGAGCCGACCCAATTTGCCTTCATTTGGGACAGATGCAGTAAAAGTCAGAACCTCTGATCGCGATCGGCCAGCTCACACATCTACAACCTCTCTCCCTGCTACGCCTGATCAACAACCCCAGCCGCAGGTTGGCGACCAAACTTCCCAGAAGAAAACTCCAGCCGAACGAATGTTACTGCTCAAGAAAATGCTGGATAAGGGCACAATCAATCAGGAAGATTACGAGAAGAAGGCCGAGATTTTGAAGGAACTATAGCCGTAAAGTCAGTTTATCCCGCGAGCACAGCTGTGACAGAGAATTTTAATGAGTGACCCCTTAAAATTTAGGATCAGGAACGAACCGAACAGCAGGGGAATTTTTTTGTGCATAGGTACCTTTCTTCTAGTCTGGAGCGTTCATAACCTTGTCCTGATGGTTGATTGATTCTTCGTGGATGGCTTCCAGCAGCCGCTCCATGCGCCATTCGGGTCGTACCTAGAAAGTAGAATATAGTTTACGGTGGAGTAGTATTTTCCAGGCGTGACCCTGGGAGGCCTAGTTATGGTTTGTGCCCCTGGCAATAAGGCAATTTCTTACAACTTACAAGTCTGCCACTGTTCCTGAAACAGGTCAAAATAGTGGATTGATGGCTTCTGCTTTGTTTTCCTGCCGGTAAGAATCGCCACGCCCAGCGCGGTCATGATGCCTGCGGCTACAGCCGGGGTAAACGCAGGAGTGCCCAGTTTTCTCTCCATGCCCTGCTTCTGGCATTCGTAAACCTTCTCCAGCGTCTTCTGGCCTGGCCAGATGACGCTGACCTCGCCGCACCAGCCGGCGACTGCACCGTGGACAAGTGGTTTCCGCGCGACCGAACATTTCCTCGCCAGCAGAAGCCTGGTTTCGATGCTGTCGAGACAGTCAAAGACAACGTCTGCTTTTTTCCATGCCGAGTCAGGCAGGTTCTCGAAGCGGGTGGGGAAGGGGGTGAATTTAACCGAGCTGTTTATTTCCTTGATGCGTTTTTTTGCGGCAGCTGCTTTCTTTCTTCCAATCAGGGTCTCTTTCGAAAGTATCTGGCGGTTGAGATTGCTTTCGTCAAAGGAATCGAAATCAACGCCAAGTATCCTGCCAATGCCAAGGCGCGCCATTTCCTCGATAACGTATCCTCCAAGTCCGCCAAGCCCCACAACCATTATGGTGCTCTTCAGGAGTTTCTTCTGTCCTGACAGTCCGAGGGAGCCGATGTTCCGCTTGTATCGTGCCGGTATTGACTTCTTCTCCGGCAGGTGTAATTGGACTTTCTTTGTCTGTTTCCTGTTTCGCATAAAATCAGCCGCCGCCTATGGCTGGAGGGAAGATGAATACTGTATCGCCATCCACCAGTTTTGTCTTAAGGTCGCCCTGTTTTCCGTTTACGGCAATGATCCTTACAAACTTTATTGGAAGTTTCAGCTTTCTTGACAGGGTCAGGACTGAGGCGCCTTTCCTGAGCTGGAGTTTTCCGTCCTCGGTATCCTTCAGGTGTTTGGCAAATATTGAGAACAGTTTAACCGTTACGGTCATTTTGAGATGCCAAGTGTTACCAGGGTTTCTTTTGAAGGCCTGCCGTTGCTGTCCCACCCGCGAATTGAGTAATAGTCCGCCATCAGTTCCTTGAACGGGATAACCTTGCCGGCCCTGAATCCTTCCTTTGCCGAAACGAACATTTTCTTCGGGAGATTGTCGGTTGATGCGTCATAGCCGTCCCGGTTATTCAGCATCCGCTGAACGGTGAACCCGCGCTCCCCGGCCTTGATCAGTTCTTCAACGGTGAAGTTCCAGCCGGTGATGGCATTGAAAAGGTCCGTTACGCCGGTAAGCGACCAACTTCCTCCGTCAACCATGAAGAGGCAGAGCACCAGCGAGTTGCAGACCACGCCGAGATCCTGGCATTTCACGGCCACGAGGGACTGATTGTCCTTTTCAAAGAATTTCGTAATTCCCTGTTTGATTCCAAGTTCCGGCATGAAGAATCCGCCCATCTCGATGTCTTCGCAGGGGCCCCGGAAATGGCAGGCTCCCCTTGTGCCAGTGGCGTAAGTTGGCGCCAGGGAGATACAGGCCCGCGGATCGTGAGACGGAATGTCCAGCCCCTTGCAGTGGACGACGATTTCCTCTGCCGCGGGCGATATTCTTTTTGCCGCTCCAAGTGTCCCTTTGGCGAACCATTCGCCAAAACCTTCACGTTTGCCGATCAGTTCCGTCATTTTGATCAGGGTTTTCGGGTCGCCCCACTTTAGTTCAATTCCTCCGGTTTCTTTCTTTGTTATCCAGCCCTTTTCAAAACATTCTATTGCGAAACCCGTCATGGCTCCAACAGAGATAGAATCGATACCAAGGCGGTTGGCTATTCCGTTTGCCTTTGCCACGGCCTTGGGATCGTCAATCAGGAGGTTGGTTCCCATCAGGCCGAGGGTTTCATACTCCGGGCCGAGCTCCTCCCCGGCATATTCTGCCGGTTCGGTAATCGTGATGGCGCGGTGGCATCCCACCGGGCAATACTTGCAGGGCAGGGGTTTTGCCTGGAGAACTTCGGTATAATTCGGGGCGCCGAGTTTCTTTGCGCCGGCCGGCCAGACATCGCCATCCCAGTACTTGATCGGCATGTCGCCCAGTCCCTCAGCTGTTTCGCAGAGACCGGGAGTTCCGTGAAGACGGAATTTATTCTCCTTCACCGCGTTTGCTATCTCGAGCTGGAATTTCTTTGTCAGTTCGTCGACCTTCGCTGGATCGTGAACCGGGACCTTCTTTGTTCCCCTGACAGCAACCGCCTTCAGTTTCTTGGATCCCATGACGGCGCCAAGTCCGCATCTGCCTGCAAAGCTGTGCTTGTCGACCGAAACGCATGCGATGGCAACAAGGCGTTCGCCGGCCGGGCCGATTGCCGAAATGCTCAGCTTCCTGTCGCCGGTATCGGCATGAATGGCATCAACGACTTCAAATGAATCCATGCCCCAGTATTTCGAAGCATCCCTGATCTCAACTTTGTCATCAACAATCTCGACGTAGACAGGGGTTTTTGATGCACCCTGGACCACAATCAGGTCATAACCTGCGGCGCGCAAGGCTGGTCCGAAGTCGGCGCCGGCTGCGCTGTCGCCGTAAGTTCCAGTTAAAGGAGAAATGGCGCAGATGCTGAACTTGGCGCCGCCGGGGACTTTGGGAGTCTGGAATGCACCGCAGGCAAAAATAACCCTGTTCTGGGGGTCATAAGCGTCTATCTTGCCCTTGATTTCGCGGCGAAGTATTTCAGCTGACAGGCCCGCTCCACCGAGATATTTCTTGAGATCGTCTTCCCTGATATCTTCGACTTTGGTTGTGCGGTTTGTCAGGTCGACTCGGAGAAGTTTCTGCCAGTATCCATTGCTCATTGCATGCTCCTTCATAAATAGGGTGACGGCAGAATGCTATATGTTTGGATGACTCCGGTCAATTATCCTGTGAATGATTGTTCCAATGCCTGTGAATATCTGCCTGTTGGAGCTAATGCAGGTCGATTCCGGCAATCATCGCCAGGGCGTGGTCGAGGGTCTTGAGGATTTCGTCCAGGTATTCCGTGACTGCCCTGACACTGCCGGGCAGGGCATAGATCAGTGTTGAGCCTCTCATCCCCGCGATTGAGCGGCTCAGCAGGGCGGAGGGCATCTGTTGTCCGTATTTTGTCCGGATATATTCCATGATTCCGGGAATTTCCCGGTCCAGAATGGGCCTGATCACATCGGGAGTGATGTCGCGTGGTCCAATACCGGTGCCTCCGGTAGTGAAGATGATGTCAGTTCCGCCATTAACATGATTCTGTATTTCAGATTTCAATTTTATGGCATCATCGGAAAGCAGGAGGTTCTTGATTTCAGCTTGCCAGTGGCTTTTTGAGAAGTGCCGGGTCAGGATATCCCGGATTACTGGGCCGCTCTTGTCTTCATATTCACCGTGGCTGGCCCTGTCGCTCAGGGTAATCACAAGAATCTTGAGCGGTCGCGCGGTGTGCCCGATTTTATCACCGGGCCGGATCTCACCTTCCTTGATGACTTTTGCAAAAAGCCCCTCCGCCGGCATTACGCATTTTCCTGTCTGTTTCCTGATTGCACATCCGTCCCCATGACATTTCTTGCCGATCTGCGTAATTTCCAGTTCGACTGGGCCTATTGTGAGGTGATCGCGGATTGCCACCTGCTTCAAATCAATACCGGTTGTCGTGATATTCTCCGCGAACTCACCCGGCTTGAAGTCCCGTCCGCATTCAGTGGAAAGTTTTTTGATGCTTTCTTCCGGGAGCAGGCTGACCTGCCGGTGGCCTGAACCGGCGTGGGCATCATGTTCCAGGCCCGCTGCTGTAACGCGCACGCAATCGGCAGGTTTCTTTATTTCGCCTTTCTTCGTGGAAACATTTACCGACAAAACCCAGCCGCTCATACTATTTTACCTCCGTCTTTGTCTTGCTCAATAGCCGGATACCGGTGATTTTCATTCTTTTGTCCACGGCCTTGCACATGTCGTAAACCGTAAGCAGGGCAACGCTGACCGCCGTCAACGCTTCCATTTCAACGCCCGTCCGGTCGGTGCATTTGATTTCGCTTTTTATCCTTACCCCGTTCTTGTCGACCGTTGCTTCGACTTTGACTTTTGACAGTGGAAGCGGGTGACAGAGGGGGATAAGCTGGGCAGTCTGCTTTGCCGCCTGGACGCCGGCAAGCTCGGCGGTAATCAGGACATTACCTTTCTTTATCCTTTTGGTCTTTATCAGCCTTGTCGTTCCAGCCTGCAGGCATATGAAACCTTCGGCACATGCAATGCGGTGTGAGATCACTTTGTCTGTAACGTCGACCATTCTCGGCCTGTTCTTTCTGTCCAGATGCGTAAACGTTTTCACTAAATCCTTTCTTCAGCCGCCGATTGCGTAGAACTTGCTGTCACTTCTTCTGCCGGCCTCAGGCTTGTTTCCCACGGCAAGTTCAAGGGCCGGGCGGATGCCAAGCTCGCGGATGGAATAGTAATCATTACCGAAGAGGCATGGATAGACTTTTCCATCGCAGGAAACCCGTATGCGGCTGCAGGTGTCGCAGTGACCGCCTTCGCCGCCTATCACGGGCCAGAACTTTCCGGCATCAAGGTCCATTCTCCGGATGAACCGTACTTCGAGTCCGTGTTTCAGGCCGAAAGCTGAGACCTGCCGCGCGTCTTCTTCGTCAGGCGAGGCGCTGATAACGCAGTTGAGTTTTGTCCTGTTGAACCCGGCGGCCAGCGCTGATTCAATTCCTGCAAGAACTTTTTCGAGGTCACCGGACCTGGCAATTTCCCTGAATCTCCGGGCGTCCAGCGTATCGATGCTGATGTTCAAACGGTGCAGGCCGGCCTTTCGCAATGCAACGGCATGCTGCGGCAGGAGGATGCCGTTTGTTGTGAGTCCGAAATCCCTGTATCCCTTAATATGGGCCAGTTGTTGAACAAGGCTGACAATACCGCTCCGCATGAGCGGTTCGCCGCCGGTAAGTCTCAGTTTGACAAATCCAATTGTTGCCGCGGTCTCGGCCAGTTCAACAACTTCTGCGAATGAAACAAGCTCTTCTTCGGGGAGCAGGATGCATCCTTTCTCAGGCTTGCAGTATTCGCAACTCAGGTTACAGCGGTCCGTAACCGAGATCCGCAGGTAGTTTATTTCCCTGTTAAAGCGATCTAACATGAACAGATGAACCTTTCTTAAAACCGGGTGTGTTGGCTGGAATCGTCACCAGGCCGTCAGCCCGGCACATTGCATGAATATGGGCTGAGCCGTGATAGTCCATTGGCAACACCGTGCCGGGACTGGTAAATACTACCGGTATTGTTGATTGCCGCGCTGTATTCTTCCGGCTGACATCCGCATCGAGAACCGCAGATACGATCATGGGCCGGTGTTCGTGGTTCATCATCCGGTAGAGCAGGGGCTTAACCAGGAGTTCGAAAACCACGAAAGTGGATACTGGATTGCCCGGCAGGCCTATGCATAGCACGTTTCCGTTTCGGCCGAATACCGTGGGCTTTCCGGGCTGCATTGCCACGCTTTCGAACATGATTTCGAAACCGCATGTTTTCAGCATTTCCGGGACAAAATCATAATCTCCGGCCGAGACTCCGCCGGAAATCACGACAACATCATTCTCTCCGCGCGCTTTCTGAATTACAGGCATTAGCGCTTCCCGCTTGTCAGCCGCAATACCGTAATATTTCGCCAGTCCGCCGATTTCACTTATCTGTGCCAGCAACTGGCAGCTGTTGCTGTTGCGTATTCCTGCGCGGCCGGGTTTCCTGTCCGGCTCCACCAGTTCATCGCCCGTGGCGATGAGTCCAACCCTTGGCCGCGTTGAGACCAGCGGTTCAACGCATCCGACAGATGCCAGGATCGCCATGTGGGCCGGCGTTATCAGCTCGCCCTTTTTGAGAACCATTGTGCCGGCGGCCACATCCTCGCCCTTAAGACATATGTTTTTCGAAGTGTTCTTACCTTTGAAGCGAATCTTTTTCGCGGAGGTCTCATCCGTATCTTCCCGCATGATAACGACGTCAGCCCCCTCCGGTACCGGTGCGCCGGTCATTATCTTTGCGCATTCGTTCAGAGAGATCTTTCTGGCCGGGAAACTTCCAGCGGGAATTTCTTCAACAACCATCAATACATTTCCGAGGTCGGCGCGGCGGCAGGCATATCCGTCCATTGCTGATTTGTTGAATGGAGGCATATCAACATCGGAGACAATGTTGTCCGCGAGGATCCGGTTCATGGATTTCTGTAACGGCACCCGCTCTGTTCCCAGGGGCCTTGCGCTGGTCAACATGATCTTTAAAGCATCGTCGTAAGAAATCATTCTGCAGGCTCCCTAAGTGATAAGCCACCGTGAACCATTGAATGTTACCTGTTCCGGCTGCAGGTTCCAGCCGGAACCGTTGAATTCAATAATCCGATTGGCATGTTCTATTACATCCCTGCACGAATCCTTTATTTCTGTGCTGTCTTTTCTCTTAATTACAAGGAACAGGGATGGTTTGACGGCGCGGCGGGCAGAGTTAGATTCGCAGATTACCGGCGCGCTTTTTGGAATACGTTCCAGAAGATCGTTAAATGCTTCATCCATGAATTTGCCATAAACCTCCAGCCAGAAGACCCTGGCGGCGCCTGCCTCCAGCATGCGGGTAGTGCCTTTGCCTTCCGGGCCTGTTCGTTCCTCGCTGATGCAGTAGTTTCCGCTGAAATGGTCACAGGTTCCGTGTGAAGCCTGTTCTTCTTCAGTGAGTGTGGTTATTTTTACCGCAATCACCGGATGCGTGTTCCTGTACCGCCGGATTATTTCCGTGGCAAATGTTGTTTTGCCAAGCTTTCTCTCCGCAGCTCCTATCATCAGCATATTTGGCAGTTCAATCATGCATCAGTTTCTTTTCCATTTTGGCAAACAACGACTGCATTGCTTTCCTGGTTTCCCTGCTGAATATTGAATATTCGGAAAGAACCTTCCGTCCTTCTGCGGTCAGTTTCATCCTGCCGCCGTCACTTCCGCCGCGGCTTCTGGTGACAAGTTCTGACTGAAGGCAGGATTCAGCTTTCTTGAGGTCCG
>Ga0172375_10001656_pt1 | contig 35528 bp, 36 predicted proteins | sample LakKiv1m_FD_114537 | JGI IMG/M metagenome (GOLD analysis project Ga0172375, IMG submission 114537) | Freshwater microbial communities from Kabuno Bay, South-Kivu, Congo - kab_092012_11.1m | ecosystem: Environmental > Aquatic > Freshwater > Lake | place: Democratic Republic of the Congo... | reverse complement strand
ACCAACCTGAAAAACTTAAAAGAAATGAAAAATGATATTAAAGAAGAGCTTATTGCTTTAGTCAAGGCAAGCCTTAAGCGTTTAAACTGGCTTAAAGAATCGGATGAAATCCTGATTGATCTGCCTACCGATAAACGCTTTGGTGATTTTACCACCAATATTGCTTTACAATTAAGCAAAGAGCTTAAAGAAAAACCCCGGGAGGTAGCCAGCCGTATAGTTGAAGCTATCCAGCCAGAAATAAGTAAAACCGGTTTAAAAGAAATAGTCACCCAGGTAAAAGTTGAAGGGCCTGGTTTTATAAACTTTTACCTTAAAGAAGATTATTTTTACGATAAACTTGGCCAGATTATTTTAAAAGGAAAAGATGGGTTAAAAATAGACCTGGGGAAGAGTAAAAAAGTTTTAATTGAGTTTGTAAGCGCTAATCCCACCGGGAGTTTGTCGGTTGCCCATGCCCGCCAGGCCGCTGTAGGGGATTGCCTTGCCAATATTCTATCGTTTATCGGTTTTAAGGTAAGCCGGGAATATTACCTTAATGATGAAGGTAACCAGATTAATATACTGGGTAAATCAGTCCAGCTTCGCCTTAAAGAGCTCAAAGGCGAAAAAATAGAGTTTCCTGAAAATTATTATCAAGGCGAATATATCAGGGATTTAGCTGTACAGGCTCAGGAAGAGGATATTCGAGAGGGTGGGCTGGGGGATTTTGCCGCAGAGCGCATTTTAAATGTAATTAAAAATGAGTTGGATGATTTTGGAGTTAGGTTCGACTGCTGGTACTCACAGAAAAAATTAGCCGAAAGCGGTAAAATCGAGAAAGCTTTTTCAGAATTAAAAGAAAAAGGGTTTTTATATGAGCAGGATGGGGCGCTCTGGTTTAAATCTACGTCTTTTGGCGATGACAAGGACAGGGTAATTATTAAAAGCGACGGCAGCCAGACCTATCTTGCCCCTGATATTGCTTACCACCAGGATAAATTTGATCGGGGGTATAACTGGTTAATTAATTTGTGGGGGCCTGACCATCACGGTTATATCAACAGAATTAAGGCTTCTCTTGAAGCATTTGGACATAATCAGGAAGACCTGTCGGTGGTTATTGTCCAATTAGCTACAATTTTTCGCAATGGCCAAGAGATTCAGATGTCGACCAGGCGCGGCCAATATATAACCTTACGGGAAGTTTTAGATGAAGTAGGTGTTGATGCCGCCAGATTTTTCTTTTTAATGCGCCGGACTTCCAGCCACCTTGATTTTGACCTAGAGGTAGCCAAAAAACAAAGCGCTGAGAATCCGGTATATTATGTCCAATATGCTCACGCCCGGATTTGTAGTATTTTACGCAGCAGTTCTGTCAAATTCAAGGATGATTTGAACCTTTCCCTGCTGAAGGAGAAAGAAGAATTGAATTTGATCAAAAAGCTTCTGGAGTTTGGCCCTAATTTAAATATCTGTTTAGTTACCTGCGATCCGTATATGCTTACTGTTTACCTCCAGGAGGTTGCCGAAAGTTTTCATAAATTTTACGACCTCCACCGCGTTTTAGGCCAGGATGATGATCTGACTAATGCCAGGCTTGCTTTGATTAAAGGCGTAAAGATTGTTTTATCTTGCGGATTAGATTTATTAGGAATAACCCAACCAGAAACTATGTGAGTTTAGGGTCTAAGTTATTGCCTTAAACTCATAAATCATAAATGTCTAACTCCAGCCATACGATTTTAAGAATAGCCACTCCCCAGGTTTCTTTGCAGAATCAATTTTCCAAAGAATTAGGGATTTCCAGGGTATTGGCCCAAGTTTTGGTTAATCGTAAGATTACCTCAGTATCTAGCGCCGAAAAATTCTTGAAACCTTCAGTCCATGATCTCTTCAGCCCAGATTTATTTTCCGATATGCCTAAAGCTGTAAGCCTAATCAAAAAAGCGAAGGAAAATAAGGAAAAAGTAATGGTTTTTGGTGATTATGACGTGGATGGAATTACCAGCACCGTTTTAATTAAAGATACGCTTGAAAAAATGGGCCTGGAGGTTTTACACCATATTCCTCACAGAATAAACGAAGGCTACGGTTTAAACGGAAAAATAGTTAATTTCGCGATTAAAAATCAGGTTAAGCTTGTGGTTACCTGCGACTGCGGGATAGCCAATCACAAAGAGGTGGGGCTTTTAAGGCAGGCTAATATGGATGTGATTATTACCGACCATCATGAGCCTCAGAATTCAAATCTGCCGGCAGCTTCAGCTATAATTAACCCAAAAGTAAAGCATTCAAGCTACCCCTATAGGGAATTAGCCGGGGTAGGAGTGGCCTATAAATTCTCTCAAGCAGTTTCGGATTCTTTATTAGTTGATGATTTGGATTTAGTGGCTTTAGGCACAATTGCTGATAGCGTACCTTTATCTGGAGAAAACCGCATAATTGCCAAAGCCGGTTTACTTAGGCTGGCCCAGACAAAACGATTAGGGCTAAGGGCTATAATTGAGAATGCTGGTATTGAGAATAAAAAAATTAATGCCACCTATGTAAGTTTTATTATCGCCCCCAGGCTTAATGCCGCAGGCAGGATGGATAGCGCCGAACTGGCTTTAAAATTACTGATGAGTAAAAGCGTCTCGGAAGCGCAGGGTCTAGCCAAAGAGCTGGATAGTTTAAACCGCCAGCGCCAAAAAGTAGAAGGCAAAATTCTTGAGGAAGCAGAGGCTTTAATTAATGCCCAGGTTAATTTTAAAGACCATAAGGTAATTGTGATTGCCAAAGAGGACTGGCATCAGGGAGTTTTAGGTATTGTAGCTTCCAAGCTTGCTGATAGGTTCTATCGGCCGGCAATAGTTATTTCTTTAAATGAGGAGTTATGTAAAGGTTCGGCGCGTTCGATTGAAAATTTTCATCTTTTTGAAGCGCTGATGGGCTGTAAAGAACTTTTAAATAGCTTCGGCGGGCACGCTCATGCCGCCGGATTATTAATTACCAAGGATAATATTGACGAATTCAGGAAAAGCATTAACAGGCTGGCCAGTGACCGGTTGACTTTGGAGGATCTGCTTCCAGGTAAGGATATTGATTTAGAGATTAGTTTTGCCGATCTAAACGAAAATCTGGTCCGGGAACTTGAACTTTTGGAGCCTTTCGGTATGGGCAACCCCGAACCATTATTTTACACCCGGTCGCTTAGACTTAAAGGGGAGGCCCAGCTTTTAAACCGGGGGACCTTGAAATTTTGGGCAACTGATGGAGTGAATCCGCGGCAAGTTATTGCTTTCGGGATGAGCAGTTTAAGGGAAAGCTTGCTTAAGGCAGAGTCTTTTGATCTTATCTACACGCCAAAAATAGATAGCTGGCGCCAAGAAGAATCAATGATCTTTGAGGCAAAAGATATATTTTTTAAGTAGTTTTTTTAATTTTTAGGGGTGCTTTTTTGAAATTGCCTTTTTTGATGCACTTTGCGCAGATATAGACCCTTTTAGTTTGGCCTTCTGTTAATATGTTTACTCTTTGCAAGTTAGGCAGGAATTTACGTTTGCTCCAGCGGGCAATCTTAGAACCCGTACCGCCTTTAGCCTTATATTGGCCTTTTCTGGACAATACTTTACCCTGAAGCGCACCTTTTTTGCAGATTATACATTCTTTTAACATTTTATTTCTCCTTAATCTTTAAGTTTATTAAGTATACTTGAAATTACAGCAATGTCAAGCTAGAATATATTAGTTATTTATTCATATTATAATCAGCAGAAAGCACAAATAGAGGAGGATAAATGAAAAGAGCTATTCTGGTATTTTTTATCTTGTTGAGTTTTATAATTTTAAGCGCCAATGATTCTTTTAGTTATGCTCAGGAGAAAATCGAGGCCTCGTATATAAAAGGCACTATAACTGGCGTAGATTTCATCAAATCAACTATTACTATTCAATATTCCGATAAAGAGGGGAACAATAAAGAAATCAAGTTTAGAGTAACCGGGCATACAAAAATTACCAGGAATGACCTGCGTTTAGAGATTAAAGATATTCATAAAGAAGATGAAGCTATTGTTGAATATTATAATGACCCGATGTCTTTTGAAGTTCCCGAAGCAAATCAGGTAAATTTAAAGCCGTCAGGTTCATCTATAAGTTCTGGTTACTAATTAGTTCTTAGTTCGTAGCTTTATGTTTCGGGGGTTGATACTCCATCAATATGAGCGAATACATTTGTCCGCATTGTAAGCAATCGATCTATGACGATGATGCCCTATTTTGTCTTTACTGCGGGGAGAGTCTTAATCGAGGTGTAGGTTTTATGGGGCGATTAAGGTATCCGAAGTTTAGGATTATATTCATTATTACAGTATTAGTGATATTAGTGGCATTTGTATTGTTAGTGGGATTTAGCTCCTAGGTTGTAGAAACCTAGGTTCTTGAAGGAAAATGGTCTATATATGAATGAAGAGATTCAGCGGGAGCTTGGGGAACAGCCGATTGCGAAAATTATGGCTGAACAGGGACTTAAGCCTAATGATCTGGTAAGTAACTCAACTGAGCAGATTACGCATAAAATGGTCAGCCGGGCAATTAAAGGAAGGCGGCTGAACCTGAAGATCCAATACCGGATTTTGAATGCATTGAATAAGGCTACTAATAAGCAATATTCATTAAAAGACGTATTCAATTATTAATTCGGGTTGAGTTCTTAGTTCTTAGCTCTTAGAAACCAACGGTTGGGTGTAAAAGAATAATTAATTTATATTGATTAGCGGGTGACACGAGGCGAGTTATGTTGATTCGGTTTTTTCGTCTTTTGACCTTCGTCTTTTGACGCCTTTTTAGGCTTTCGTCTTTTGACCAAGAAGTGGTTTTCTAAGAACTAAGAGCCAAGAACTAAGAGCTAAAAATAGATTTTTAAGCATAAATATGGATAAAGTATTAGAAGGATTAAATAAAGAACAAATTCAGGCGGTTAAGCATGGCGATGGCCCGTTATTAATCATTGCCGGCGCAGGCACTGGCAAGACCCGGGTGATTACCCAGCGGATTGCCTGGCTGGTTAACCAGGGGCTGGCTAAGACCGATGAAATTTTAGCGCTTACCTTTACCGATAAAGCAGCCAAAGAAATGCAGGAGAGGGTAGATATCCTTATGCCTTATGGGTATACCGATATTTGGATTTCAACCTTCCATGCTTTTGGCGACCGCATCCTGCGTGAAAATTCCCTGGTGGCAGGATTAAATTCCGATTTTAAAGTGTTGACCCAGCCTGAAGCAGCTGTATTTTTCCGCGAGCATCTTTTTGAGTTTACCCTCGATTATTATCGGCCGTTGGCAGAACCAACCCGTTTTATCGAAGCGCTGATATCATTTTTTAGCCGGGCAAAAGACGAAGATATTTCAGCTAAGGAATATTTAAAATACGCTCAGGATTTCATGATTAAAGTTAAGGCTGCCCCTGAGGATAAAGCCAACGAAGAGTTGGCTGTCCAGCAGATGGAAGTAGCTTCTGCTTACCAAAAATTCCAAGAGCTTCTGGCAAAAGAAGGCCTGGTTGATTTCGGAAATCAATTTTATTTAAGCCTGCAATTATTACGCCAGCATCCTTTAATTTTGCAAAAATACCAGAAACAATTTAAGTATATCCTGGTTGATGAGTTTCAGGACACTAATTTTGCCCAGTTCCAAATGGTAAGGCTTTTGGCAGGTTTATCCAGGAATATAACGGTAGTCGCCGATGATGACCAATGTATTTACCGCTGGCGCGGGGCAGCTTATAGTAATGTCATGAATTTTATCGATGAATATCCAAAAGCAGAAAAGATCACCCTGATTAAAAATTACCGCTCTACGCAACCGATTCTGGATTCAAGTTACCAGCTTATCCAGAATAATAACCCCGAGCGTTTTGAAGTAAAAGCAAAAATCGATAAGCATCTGATTGGTTTGATTAAAGAAGGCTCAACTCCGGTTCACTTACATTTTGATACCCATTCTGCTGAAGCTGATAATGTAGGTAAGATTATAGAAAAAGAAGTAAGTATAGGTAAGTTTAAATTCAGGGATTTTGCTATTCTAGTCCGCTCTAATTCCGACGCACAAGGCTTTATCCAATCCTTAAACATCTTAAACATCCCTTGGCAGTTCAGCGGGAACCAGGGATTATATTGCCGGGGCGAGGTTAGGCTATGTATAAATTTCTTACGGGTAATTGCCAATCCTTCGGATTCATTAAGTTTATATTATTTAGTAAGTTCGGAAATTTACAGAATAGATTTAGTCGACCTTACTCTTTGCAGCCATTTGGCCCGCCGAAGGAATCAGTCGCTTTACTCGGTATTTAAAGATTTGGAAAAACTGCCCGAATTGAGCCAGGTTAAAGATGATTCTAAAGAAAGAATAAATAAACTACTTGCGGATATCGAAAAGTTTCTTTTGATTGCCCGGGATGAAACAACCGGAAGGCTGCTTTATAGCTTTCTTACTGAAACCGGCTACCTAAAATACCTGACCCATGATCCGAGCTTGGAAAAGGAGGCTAAGATTCAGAATATCGCTAAATTTTTTAACCAGGTCCGCGATTTTGAGTTGATTGCTAAAGAAGACCGGGTGATTAGTTTTATAAAACATTTAAACCTTTTAATCGATTCGGGGGATGACCCGCCAACCGTTGAGGCCGACCTTGATCAGGATGCGGTAAATATATTGACTATACACAAAGCCAAAGGGCTTGAATTTAATGTGGTTTTTTTAGTCAGCCTGGTCCAGGGAAAATTCCCACTTCCCAGGCGTTCTCAGCAAATCGAACTTCCGGATACCTTGATTAAAGAGGTTCTGCCCACAGGAGATTTTCATCTCCAGGAAGAACGCCGGCTTTTTTATGTAGGTATGACTAGGGCAAAGTCAGAATTATATTTTACCAGCGCCGAAGATTACGGTGGTAAGCGCCTGCGTAAACCTAGCCAGTTCATCCTGGAAGCTTTGGGTAAAAAATCTGTTGGAGATATTGAAAAGAAAAAAACCGCTGCTATCGAAAGCATCAAGCGTTTCGCTCCGGTTGCCGAAACCTCCAAATCCGCGCTTAAGGAGCTGCCGGAAGATAAATTAATTACCCTGAGTTATTACCAGATCGATGATTACCTGACCTGCCCTTTAAAATATAAATATGTCAATATCCTGCGCGTGCCGATTATGGAGCATCATACTGTTATTTATGGCCGGGCAATGCATGAAGCAGTAAGCTGGTATTTACTGCGTAAACTTAACGGAGAAAAAGTGGCTAGGGATGAGCTCCTTGATTGTTTTGAGGCTAATTTCGACCCGCGGGGATTTTTAGACCTTTCTCATCAAGAGGAGAGATTTCGTATAGGAAGAGAGGCTTTGGCCAGGTTTTATAAGGATGAGGAAAAGCGTAATTCCAAACCGAAATTTATTGAAAAAGAGTTTTCATTTGTAATCGGAGACAATAAAATTACCGGTAGGTTTGACCGGATTGACCAGCGTGATGACGGCGCGGTGATTATGGATTTTAAAACTTCGGAAATCAAGACGCAAAAGGATGCCGATAAAAGGGTAAAGGAAAACAAACAGCTGGTTCTTTACGGATTAGCCTATTCAGCTGTATTTGGTGTTTTGCCCGGTGGTGTCGAGCTTTATTTCCTGGAATCGGGGATTATCGGTAGGCATAAGCTTAGCGAAGATAATATAGAAGAGGTAAAAAAGGATATTTTGACAGTTTCAAAAGGGATCCGCAAGCAAGAGTACCCTGCCAAGCCTGAATATAAAGCCTGCACTTACTGCGCCTATAGTCAGATTTGCCCTTCTGCCGAAATACGTTGACAACCCAAGCTATTTGGATTAAAGTAAAAAGGAGATTATGAAGTCGATTATTTCAATATTTATCTGGATTGGCAGTATTTTGCTGACAATTCTCCTGTTCTTTGCGGTTTTGATACTTACCATCCTGCTTTTTCCGTTTGACAAGAAAAAGAAAATCACCCACGCTCAATGTTTCTGGTGGTCTGACGCATTAATCGGCCTAAATCCCTTTTGGCAGGTAAAAACCAAAGGGCTCGAGAATATTGATAATAAAAAAACCTATGTGATTATCGCTAATCACCAGAGCCTGGCTGATATCATTGTGCTTTATCAGATTAGACAGCAGTTTAAATGGGTGGCCAAAGCCAGTTTGTTTAAGGTGCCTTTTATCGGTTGGTGTTTGGGTTTGATTAAGCATATCAGGCTTACCCGCGGTGATTTTGCAAGTATCAAGCAGATTTACCAGGAAGCTAGCCAGTGGTTAAGAAAAGATATGTCGGTTTTATTTTTTCCCGAAGGAACCCGCAGCCTAAATAAACAGATGGGCCAATTCCAGAACGGGGCATTTAAGCTGGCGATCAAGGAAAAGAAACCCATTCTTCCAATTTGCATTAAAGGGACGCAGGAAGCAATTCCTAAAGGCAGTTGGATTTTTAGTGGCAGGGTAGCTGCTGTGGTAACGGTATTGCCTGCTATTGAAACAGAAGGGTTTAATCCGGGAGATTTTGCTAAACTTAGGGATCAGGTTTCTTCCGAGATTCAGCTGGTACTTAATCAGGGATAATCTATGAAAAAAAAGTCTAGGTTTATAATTCTAATTTTAGCGGTTTTAATTATATTTTTTATAGCAGCCAATATCATTGTCGGCTCAATTGCCCCCAGAATCGTGGAAAGGCAAATTGAAGATAACCTAAAGCTTAAAAGCAGTATCGGTAAAATAAGTTTATCTCTGCCTTTTGTTATAAATATCGAAAAAGCAGAAATCGGTAATCTGGCTAGAATTAAAAAAATTTCGTTTTCTCCTAATCTAATTTCTCTTTTATTCGGTAAAATAGTTATTCACGGTTTAAATATCGTAGAGCCGGTAGTTAACCTTGAGCAATCGCCCGATGGAAATATGAATCTTCCTGTTTTGGAGCAGAAACAAAAGGCTCCGGCGGTTTATTTAACTAGCTTAAGGGTGGTTGACGGCAAAATTATTTTTACCGATAAAAAAATAAATCCCAACGGTTTTCAGACTGTTATAAATAAATTAAATATAAAAGTATCGAAAGTTACTCTACCGGTCACTTCTTTGGCCGCCGATTTTAACCTTACTGCCCAGATTGCAGACGCAAAGATGTCTTCTTTGGGAGAGATCTTTTTTTATGGAAAGTTGGATTATCTTGCCGGAAATATGGATGCAAAATTTGAGCTTAAAGACTTAGGCCTGGTTAATTTTTCTCCTTATTACGGAAATTTTATTTCAAATAGAAAGCTTGCCTCTGGGTTGCTTAATATAACTTCTGTTTTTAAATCGAAGAACAACGATTTGAAAATCATGACTGTTTTTAACCTGATTGGACTGAATTATGAAAAAAGCGTAGAAGACCCTCAAGCTGAACAAAGGTTTGAATTCGGGTTGACCAGTGATGCTTTAGATATGTTTACCGATCAGCAGGGAAACCTGCGGCTTGAATTTGAAATAGAGACCAAGCTGAATAACCCGTCTTTAAGCGCGGATAAAATAAAAGGAATAATCCTTAGGGCCGCGGTGAAGAACCTATCTAGCCAGTCGCCAGAACAGATAATCGATAAAGTTACTAAAAATATAGAAAAATATAAGGACCTGGGCGAAGAATTAAAAAACATATTTAAGAACTAGGGGGGGGTAGGGATAAATGCAGGCAGCACAGACTAAGTCATTGAAAAATATCGAAGAAAAAATGGTAGGTTTAGACGTTAATTCTATACGCTACCATATACTTGAAAGCGCTAAAAGTTTCAAATCTTCATGGATTGAATTAGGACGTTCTTTATATTCGGTTTACAAAGACAAAATGTATAAGGAATGGGGTTATGTTAATTTTGATGTTTATGTTGTCCGCGAGATAGGAATACGCAAGCAAACAGCAATGAAACTTCTTAAATCATACTATTTCCTTGAAAAGGAAGAGCCACAATATTTAAAAAGCAATTATACCGAACAAGCCCAGCCGGTTAATATTCCCAGTTTTGAATCAGTAGATGTCTTGCGCCAGGCAAAAAATAAAAAAACTATCGATGAGGATGACTATCAAAGTTTAAAAAAAGAAATATTCGAAAAAGGCAAAGACGCCCAGGAAGTAAAAAAGAACTTAGGAGTAATAATCAGGCAGAGGCAGGAGCTTGACAGTGAAGAAATACAGGAAAAAAGAAGGCTAGCGACCTTAAACAGACTGGTGGGCCAGCTGCGTTTGCTTAAAACCGAGGCCAGCACCTTAAAAATACTTTCTGCGCCTTTAGTCAAAGATTTAGAAAATTTAATTAAAAATATCGATTTAGAAATCGGGAAGCAATCATAAGGCCATGAGCGTAAAGCCGGAAAAAGCGGTAACTTTAGAGCAAAGAATGCTTCTTTTGGGGGTGCGCGAAGAAGACATAGTGGAAAGCTTTATCCGTTCCAGCGGTCCCGGCGGACAGAATGTCAATAAAACTTCCACTTGTGTATATTTAAAGCATCTGCCGACCGGGATAGAGGTAAAATGTCAGCGGCAGAGGTCTCAGGCGATGAACCGTTCTTTGGCCAGGCATATACTTTTAAGCAAAATTACCAACAAAGTCCAGCAGGATAACTTGGCCAAGCAGTCACTTAAAGCCAAAATCGTCCGCAGAAACCGGCCCAAGCCAGCGGGGCTTAAAAAAAAGATCCTAGAAGGCAAACGCAAGCATGCCGAAAAGAAATCATCGCGTAAAAAAATTAGTCAGATTGAAGTTGCATAAAAAATTTATTGTGGTACTATATTAAATATTGTAATATGGTTCCTACTCCAAAGAACTCGAAAATGCTCTGGCATTTTCTCGTTGGATCAGATTAATTCGCGGACGCTTCGCTACAACTTATCTCATTCTTTGTGCTCTATAAGTTGTCCGCTGATTAAAAATATTGACTAGATAAATTAATTACCGTATAATCGTTAAGAAAAAGGAGGTAGAGATTTGGTTTTGGCAAAGGAACAAAAAGCAAAATTAATCGATAACTTTAAAGTGCACTCCAGGGATACCGGGTCTGCGGAGGTTCAGATAGCAATCCTTACCGAAAGGATCAATGACTTAGGAGAGCATTTTAAATCACATAAAAAAGATCTTCATTCTCGCCGCGGGCTGCTGCTTTTAGTAAGCAGGCGCCGTAGACTCCTCAAGTACCTCAAGGATAAGGATATGAAGAAGTATGAAAAGATTCTCGGAAAACTTAGCCTGAGAAAGTAATCCTCGTAAAAAAGAATCATTCATAAAAAGAAAGAGTAATCATGCAGAATAAAAGTTTAATAATTAAATTTGGTAAAAACGACCTTATCTTAGAAACCGGTAAAATTGCTAAGCAAGCCAACGGCTCAGTAACAGTTACCTATGGAGCTACGGTTATTCTGGTTACAGCTTGTATGTCACGGGAAATAAGAGAAGGCCAGGATTTTTTCCCTTTGACAGTTGAATACCAGGAAAAAACGTATGCCGCAGGCCGAATCCCCGGGGGTTTCTTTAAGCGCGAAGGTAGGCCTTCGGAGAGTGAAATATTGGGATCCCGATTAATTGACCGACCGATAAGGCCATTGTTTCCCGATGGTTTTCTAAATGAAGTTCAAGTCATGGCCATGGTTTTATCTAGCGATGGAGAGAATGACCCGACCATATTGGCTTTGATCGGCGCCAGCGCTGCTTTATCAATTTCAGACATTCCTTTCAACGGCCCTTTAGTTAGCTGCCGGGTGGCCAGGGTAAACAGCGAATTCATCCTTAATCCTACCTTTGCCGAAATAGAAAATTCTGACCTGGAAGTTGTGGTTGCCTGCAACAAAAACGGCGTGGTGATGCTCGAATCAAAAGCAAAAGAGGTTTCGGAAGAAATTTATCTTGAAGCGGTTAAATTTGGGGTTGATCACTTAAAGCCTATACTGGCAATGCAGGAAGAATTTGCCCGTCTTTATGGCCAACCAAAGGCAAAACCTGAACTTAAGCTGATTGATCCTGTTTTAATGCAGAAGATTGAGTCGCTTGCTTCTGAAAAACTGGCTAAAGTATATAAATTAAGTAAAAAAGAAGAACGCGAAGATGAAGTGGCTTTATTAACCAAGGAACTGGAGTCCCAATTGGTTAGCGAGGGGTATCTTTCCGCCGATATTAATACAGGTTTACATGAGTTGGAGAAGAGGCAGGTGCGTAGAATGATCATTGAAGAGAATGTGCGCTTTGACGGCCGTTCTTTTAAAGAAATTCGCCCGATTACCTGTGAAGTTTCCGTGCTTCCGCGCACACATGGCTCAAGCTTGTTTACGCGCGGGCAAACCCAGTCTTTGGCTGTAACTACTTTGGGGACAGGGGAAGATGAACAGTTGATTGAAGGTCTAGAAGGAGAAAAAAAGAAATCGTTCATGCTTCATTATAATTTTCCTTCTTTTAGCGTAGGTGAAACCCGGCCAGTACGTTCGCCAGGAAGGCGCGAAATCGGCCACGGCGCTTTAGCTGAGAAAGCATTACTTGCAGTTATGCCTTCAAAAGAAAAATTTCCTTATACCGTTCGATTAGTTTCTGAAATTCTAGAATCAAATGGCTCAAGCTCAATGGCTTCTGTTTGCGCAGCCACCCTTTCCTTGATGGATGCGGGCGTTCCTATTAAGGGAGCGGTCGGAGGCGTCGCATTGGGATTAGTTAAGCAAGGAACCAAAGCAGTTATTTTAACTGATATCGCCGGCCTAGAGGACCATTTTGGAGATATGGATTTTAAAGTTGCCGGGACCATTGCCGGAGTTACTGCCGTCCAGCTTGACCTTAAAATCGACGGTATTTCCTTGGATCTGCTTAAAGAATGTTTAGCTCAATCTAGAGAAGGCAGGTTATTTATTTTAGATAAAATGAAGGCGGCATTAAGCAGTCCGCGTGAAGAGCTTTCTAGTTTTGCTCCCAGGATCGATGTTTTAAAGATTAATACCGAGAAAATCGGCGAGCTTATCGGCCCCGGCGGGAAAACCATCAAAGCCATAATCGCCGCTACCGGAGCAAGTATAGATATCAAGGATGATGGCACGGTTTTAGTCGGTTCAATTGATGCTGAAAAATCTGAAGCTGCGATTAAAATGATTAAAGCCATTACTGAAGATGTGGAGGTAGGCAGGATTTATCTAGGCAAGGTTAAGCGGATCATGCAGTTCGGCGCTTTTGTTGAAATCGCCCCGAGAAAAGAAGGCTTAGTGCATGTATCGGAACTATCCAGCACGTTTGTGAAAAAGATAGATGATATTGTAAAGGTCGGCGACGAATTTAAGGTCAAGGTTATCGGTGTTGACGAACTTGGCAGGATCAACTTAAGCAAAAAACAGGCAGAAGCAGCTTAAACTTAGTTTATCCAAAGAAGTGAGAGAAAGAAGAATAAATGAGGTCAAAGGCGTTATTTTAGGAGCATTAGGGCTGATGGTATTAGCCAGCCTTATCCGCTTTGATCGGCTCGATTTAGTTTTCTACACCTCTACACCAAATTTCCCTCCCAAAAATTTACTCGGAGTCTTCGGCGCATATCTGGCCGGATTTTTGATATTCCTCTTTGGTAATATTTCAAGTTTCATCCTTCCTTTTTTAGTAATAGCGCTTGGCGTAAAATACTTCCGCCAGGACAAGCCATATTTGAGCGTTCCACGTATCCTGGGGATGTTTGTGCTGTTGGTTTCGATAAGTTCGCTTATCGGGATGTTTAACCTAAATAACGAACCCCTCAGGTTTCAAGCCTCCGGTTTTCTAGGCGCCCTTACATCTACTTTTATAACTAATTATTTTAGTCGGCTGGGGGGATTTATTGTTTTTGTTACTTTTGTTATCCTTTCCCTGGCCTTGGTAACCGAAATCCTTATTTCTTCTCTTTTTTTAAAAATAATCGATAAGTTAAAATCAGCAGCTGTAGGCTTATTTAGTTTTAACAGAAAGGCTACGCCGGTTAGGGTAAAGCCGGGCCTTTTAAAAAATAATATTCTTCCCAAAAAACAGGAACCTCAGCCTAATTTTGCGAAGCCGAAAATATTTATGCCGCCTGAACCGGCTAAACCCAAGTTTCAGCTAAAAGCTAAGCCGTCTGAAAATCAGGGCGTAAGCCATAAACCTTTGGAATTAAAGCAGGGCGATTATACTTTACCCTCGACAGACCTTTTGGAAGATCCGCCGGTTTCAGATACCAGGCAGATGAAAGAAGACCTTGAGGCTTGCGCAAGGACATTGGAAGATACTTTGGAAGATTTTGGTATTTCGGCTAAAGTTACCGATATTATCCGCGGGCCAGTAATTACCCGTTATGAACTTGAGCCTGCTCCCGGAGTCAAGATTAACCGCATCGAAGCCTTAAGCGATGATATTGCCCTTGCGATCAAGGCTCAATCGATTAGAATCATTGCTCCTATTCCCGGTAAAGGCAGGGTAGGAGTAGAGGTTCCTAATTTACAAAGCACCCTGGTATGCATTAAAGACCTGCTTACTTCCGCGGAATTCCAAAAACAGAAATCAGCGTTGACTATTGCTCTGGGCAAGGATATCACCGGTAAACCTATTTTCGGCGATCTGGATGATATGCCCCATTTGTTGATTGCAGGAACTACCGGTTCAGGTAAAACCGTTTGTGTGAACACATCTATTCTTTCTTTACTTTTTAGGGAATCACCCAATGATTTAAAATTTCTAATGATCGATCCGAAAATGGTCGAACTTATGCCGTTTAACGGTCTGCCGCATTTATTATGCCCGGTTGTAACCGATGCCAAAAAAGCCGCGGTTGCCCTTAATTGGGTAGTTTCGGAAATGGAATCACGCTATCTCCTTTTATCAAAAGTAGGGGCGAGGAATATCGAGGCCTATAACGAAAAGCAGGAAAAGATTCCTTATATTATAGTAGTTGTTGATGAATTCGCCGACCTGATGAGTGTGGCCCGGGATCAGATTGAAAATGCAATCACCCGCCTGGCCCAATTATCCAGAGCAGTAGGTATTCATTTAATTTTAGCTACACAGCGGCCGAGCGTGGATGTAATTACAGGAGTAATCAAAGCTAATTTACCAGCTCGTGTTTCTTTTAAAGTAGCTTCTAAGGTTGATTCCCGGACTGTTTTGGATATGAATGGCGCAGAGAGTTTACTGGGTAAAGGAGATATGTTATTTTTGCAGCCGGGGAAAGAAGACCTGATCCGTATTCAGGGTGCCCTGGTTAAAGATTCTGAAATTGAGAAGGTGGTAGAATTTATTAAGGAACAGGGCGAACCAATTTATGACGAGCAGATCCTTAAAGAGCAGCAGAAAAATTCAATGGCTGGCGGCGGTGAGAAGGACGAACTTTACGATGAAGCAGTGCGGGTAATTATGGAAAGCAACCAGGCTTCAGTTTCAATATTGCAAAGGCGGATGCGCTTAGGTTATACCCGGGCAGCGCGGATTATAGATACTATGGAATCAGAAGGATTGGTAGGCCAGTTTGAAGGCAGTAAACCGCGTAAGATATTGGTAGACCGTCAGGCCTGGCTTAAGGATTTAACTAGCGGCAGGGAGATTTAAAGCATGAGTATTGAAACCGCAGGGGCAAGACTAAAGAAGATCCGGCAGGAAAGAGGGATAAGTCTTGAAGAACTTCAAAAAAAGACTAAAATCCATCTTAATATCCTTAGGGCAATTGAAGGCGACAGTATTTCCGATTTAAGCCCGATTTATCTTAAAGGTTTTATTAAAATTTATTGTTCTGCTTTGGGTATTGATCCTAAAGATTACACCGGATCAAGCGCGCCTTTGTCTAGGCCAGCATTAAATGCAACCGTCGGTAAATCTATAGGCGAGAGGGTAGAAAGAACTCCGGTTTCTTTTATCAAAGATGCTTCCACAAAAATTGGTTCGTTTAAGCCTCCTGCCCATTTGAAAAAGCGTATTATTCTCGGTGTAGCCCTATTTATTACCATATTTTTAGCGGTAAAATTGGTAAAATTTATTTCCTCCCGCCCAAAAACCAAACCAGAAAGGGCGAAGATTTCTATGCCTGTCCAAGCGCCTAAAATCGTTGCCAAGCAGCAGCCGAAAGCTAAACTAGCAACCAACCTCCAAAAAGACCTGGCTGATGGGTTTACCGTTGGAATATTTGCTCGCAGTAAATCCTGGATCTCCGCCAAAGTGGATGGCAAGGTAATTTTCCACGGAGTGCTGGCAAAAGGAAGAAATGAAACTTGGTCTGCCCGGGAGAAAGTCGAGTTATCGTTAGGTGATGCCGGAGCAGTGGAGTTGCAGGTAAACGACCAGCGTTTTGATAATCTTGGCCGCCGCGGTAAACCGCTTAAAAACATTTTAATTAATAAAGAAGGCCTTAAAATTCCCAGATGAAACAAAAATTAGGCATATTGACTCTTGGGTGCCCAAGGAACTTGGTTGACAGCGAAACCTTAGCCGCCAGGCTAAACAGCAAGGGCTATTCAATTGTCGATATTAAGGATGCCCAGGTGGCGCTGATAAATACCTGTGCTTTTATTGAAGACGCAAAACGCGAATCCATTGATGTTATCCTTGATTTAATAGAATTAAAAAAACAGGGCAAGCTTAAAAAGATCATCGTTCATGGATGTCTGTCCCAGCGCTATAATGATCTAAGAAAGCAGCTTCCGGAAGTTGATGCATTTGTGGGGGCGTTGGGATTAAACCATGAATCAAGAAGATTTAAGCTTACGCCTAAACATTATGCTTATTTGAAAATTTGCGAAGGCTGCGTAAATAATTGCAGCTATTGCATAATACCTAAGATTAAAGGCAAACTGGAAAGCCTGGATGAGAAGACGATAATCGATAAAGTCAGGCAGTTAAACAGCGAAAAAATCTCCGAGCTTAATATTATCGGGCAGGATATAACCGGCTTTGGCATTGACCTGTCGGGGAAAAGCCGGTTAAGCGGTATCTTAAAGAAAATAATCAATAATGCCCCGGATATTAAATGGATCCGCCTTTTATATTTGAATCCGGAAAGAATAACCAGCGAACTATTAGGTTTAATCGCCGAAAATAAACAGATTTGTAAATATATCGATTTACCTATCCAGCACATCAACGGCCGGATATTAAAGCTTATGAACCGACGGATTACCAAGGATGAGATAGTTGCCTTGATTAAAAAAATAAGGCGTAATATCCCCGGGGTTTCTTTAAGGACCTCTTTGATCGTAGGTTTTCCTTCGGAAACAGAGCGGGAATTTAGCCAGCTGCTTGATTTTATTAAAGAGATAAAATTTGAAAGATTAGGAGTTTTTATCTATTCACGAGAGGAAAACACCCCGGCTTACAGTTTTAAAGGTCAGATAAGCAGAAAAGTAAAAGAAGAAAGATTCGATTCTGTTATGTCAACACAGCAAAAGATTGCCGGAGAAGTTAATTCGAAGTTTATCGGGAAAGAAATTGCCGTTTTAGTCGAAGAAAAACAAAAAGGCTGCTATATTGGCAGAAGCCAAGCCGATGCCCCGGAAGTTGACGGTACAGTTTTTGTAAATACCGAAAAAAGTTTAAAAGCCGGCGAAATTATCCAGGTAAGAATTACAGACACTTTAGAGTATGATTTAGTGGGGGAGCCAACATGAATCTTGCAAACCGTTTGACAATGTCGCGGATTTTATTGACTTTTGTTTTTATGTTTTTTCTATTTTGTCAGGGGTTATGGCCGAAAGTAATCAGTTTGATCGTTTATATGCTGGCGGCTTTATCCGACCTATTGGACGGCATGATTGCTCAACGCAGGAATATGGTTACGGATTTCGGAAGGCTGATGGATCCGATTGCCGATAAGATCCTGGTATTGGCTGCTTTTGCCGCATTCGTACAGTTGCAATTAATCGATGCCTGGATGTTTGTAATTATAGTTTCAAGGGAGATTTTAATTACATCTTTGCGTTTATTTGCTTTAAATAAGGGCAAAGTCCTATCCGCAGCCAGGGCAGGTAAACACAAAACAGTTTTACAGATGACCGTAATTTTTACCATCCTCGGTTTTATCGTACTTAAGGAGATAATCCTTAAGTATTATACCTGGAATCCTGCCTGGGAAAAAGTTTTCAGGCAGGGTATATTTTTCCTCATGCTTATTACCGTCGGCCTTACGCTTTATTCCGGATTATCTTATCTCTGGGAGAATCGCAAGGTAATTACCCGCCTATGAAACAGGCAAGCTTCTTTGATTTTGTAAATAAAGCAATAGTTTCGGTTTTTTTTATCGGTTACCTGCCGCTTATACCAGGGACATTTGGCAGTCTGGCGGGGCTAGGGTTATTTTATTTATTAAGCCAGGGCAATTCCTCGGTTTATTTATTGAGCTTGGCTATAGTGATTTTGTTGGGACTGTCGGCAGGCGGAAGGGCTGAAAAGCTTTTTAATAAAAAGGACCCCAGTCGAGTTGTTATCGATGAAGTAGCGGGCATCTTGGTGGCCTTAGTTTTTATGCCGCTTGACTTAAGGATAATTATTTTGGGTTTTATACTTTTTCGTATATTTGATACAGTTAAGCCTTATCCTGCCGATAAAATACAAAATCTTCACGGGGCAGTCGGAATAATGGCGGATGATATAATCGCTGGCCTTTATACAAATATTGTGCTTCAGGTAGTTCTGAATTTGGCTAAAGCTAGGGGGATGTAGGTTGGTTTTTTAGCTGATAAGAGGCTTTTAAATAAAGTTAGACCCTGGGCATTAAATTCCAAATTTTGGCTAACCAAGTATTCTCTAGTATTATCAAGGGCATCCTGTAAAGAGCGGGCTGAGATACGGGATTTAATCCTTCCGATAGTCGTATGGCAGGAAAATACCCTGTTTTCTTTAAGGACTCCTAAACCTTCCAAATTTAATTCCAGTTGTTTGGTTAGCCATTTTAATTCTTCCGGCGGTTTTTTTTCGCCTATCCAGATTATCCGGGCCTGTTGTAGGTTTGGAAAAAATCCCAAAGCTGCAAGTTTAATCCTGAAAACTGAAGTTTTTCCGGCGGTGCTTAAAATTAATTGTTTAATTTTTTCTGCAGTTTCTTCGGAGATTTCACCTAGGAATTTTACCGTTAAGTGCAGATTATTATTTTCTGTCCAGTTGATTTTAGAAAGGCGGCGGCTTAAATTATTCTGAATTTCTAAGGCAGCTTTTTTGATTTCTGAGGGGATTTCTATCGCTATAAATGCGCGCATAATAAATGCAGGGCTTCCCAGGCGGATTTATTACGGATATCCTGCCGATTACCGCAGAATAAAAACTTTTTGCAGGTTTTCTTATTTTTTTGGGATAGTCCAATAAATACGGTACCTACAGGTTTGTTTTTTACCGCGCCTTTCGGGCCGGCAATGCCGGTAATGCTAACTCCAAAGTCGGAACCGGTCTTTTGGCGGATATTTTCTGCCATTAGTTTTGCGACATTGCAGGATACAGCACCGTATTTTTTGATAATTTTTTCCGGGATGCCTAAAATTTTCTGTTTAGATTTGTTGCTATAGGCGACTACTCCTGAGAGAAAATAGCCGCTTGAGCCGGATTCGCTGGTTAAGAGGCTTGCAACCAGTCCTCCGGTGCATGATTCGGCCACTGAAACGGTTTTTTGGCCTGAAAGCAGTTTATTGTGGAGTTCCCGTAATTCTTTCCCAAACATAGATAATATTATAAGCCTTTTTAATCTATTGACAAGTTTAGTTTTTTTGTTAGAATAATAACTAATCTTCGGGGCAAGGTGAAAATCCTTACCGGCGGTCGCGCTTTAAAGCGCGCATTAAAATCTAATACTGTTTAATGAAAGCCCGCGAGCCAGCACAAAATGAAGATTATGTGCTGGCAGATCTGGTGCAACTCCAGGGCCGATGGTGCCATATTAGTTTTAATATGGCGAAAGTCCAGATGGAAGAAGATTTCCGTTAGATATTTGCGGATTCGCTAAAATTTTGCGAACAAACCTACCCGAAGTTAAAACTTCGGGTTATTTTTTTTATTATAAGGAGAATGATGTTTAATACGATTCCTGAAATTTTAGAGGATTTAAAAAAAGGTAAAATAGTCATCGTTGTTGACGACGAAGACCGTGAAAATGAAGGCGATTTAGTCATGGCTGCCTCAAGCGCTAAGGCGGAAGATATAAACTTTATGGCTAAATTCGGCCGGGGCCTGATTTGTGTTCCCATGGAAGAAGAAAGACTAAGGGTGCTTGAGCTCGACCCGATGCTTAAGAACACTTTGCAGGCAAATAAAGAGGATCCTTTTAAAACTGCTTGGATGATTTCTGTCGATGCTGCCCGCGGAATAAGTACTGGAATATCCGCTAGCGACAGGGCCCGCACAATAGAAGTTTTGATTAATCCGCAAAGTAAACCCGAAGATTTGATGCGTCCGGGCCATATTTTCCCTTTACGCTGCCGCCGAGGTGGAGTTTTAGTCAGGGCCGGCCACACCGAAGCAAGCCTGGATTTAATGCGCCTGGCAGGGCTTTATCCGGCAGGAGTGATTTGCGAGATTATGAATGATGACGGAACTATGGCCCGCTTAAATAATCTTTTAGAGTTCGCTTCTAAACACGGGTTAAAAATTTGTAGTATAGCCAGCCTTATAGAGTACAGGCGAAGGAGTGAAAAATTGGTCGAGGTGGTAGCCCAAACTAAGCTACCGACACAATTTGGGGAATTTAAATTGATTATTTATCGGGATAAAACCTGTGACCAGACCCATATTGCTTTATGTCTGGGTTCATGGAGCCAGGATGAATCGGTCTTGGTAAGAGTGCATTCTGAGTGCCTAACCGGGGATGTTTTTGGGTCTTTGAGATGTGACTGCGGAAAACAGCTTGAAAAAGCGATGGAAATGATTGCCTTCGAAAAAAAAGGAGTCATTCTCTATATGAATCAAGAGGGCCGGGGAATCGGTTTGGTAGAAAAAATCCGGGCCTATAACCTTCAGGATAAAGGTATGGATACAGTAGAGGCTAATCAGGCTTTAGGCCATAAAGTAGATCTGCGCGATTATGGAATCGGAGCCCAGATTTTAGTTGATCTGGGGATTAAGCAGATAAGGCTCTTGACTAATAATCCCCGTAAGATTATAGGCCTGGAGGGTTATGGTTTAAAAGTGTCCCAGCGCCTGCCTTTAGAAATTACGCCTAACAGCGAAAATTATAGATATTTAAAAACAAAAAAAGAAAAGCTTGGGCATCATCTTGATATTTAGTACAATACAAAGGAGGAGGCATGGTCAAGGTAATTGAGGGTAAGCTTTTGGCAAAAGGGCAAAGTTTTGGCCTGATAGCATCGCGTTTCAACGACTTTATGACCAAAGAACTGGTAAGCGGTTGTATCGATACTCTGTTAAGGCATGGCGCAGAAGATAAAGATCTTACCGTAACCTGGGTTCCGGGAGCATTTGAAATACCCCTGGTAGCCCAGAAAATGGCCAAGTCTAAGAATTTTGACGCGCTTATTTGTTTAGGTACGGTTATCCGCGGGGCAACTCCTCATTTCGATTATATTGCTGCTGAGGTGGCTAAAGGTGTCTCCAAGGTTTCCCTTGATAACGGGTTACCCGTAATTTTCGGTGTAATAACCGCTGATAGTATCGAGCAAGCAGTGGAAAGAGCGGGCTCCAAAGACGGCAACAAAGGAAGGGATGCGGCGCTTTCGGCTATTGAAATGGTCAGTTTATCAGGACAGTTAAAATAATAATATGAGAAAAAGGACTAAAGCCCGCGAGTTTGTTTTGCAGATGCTCTATCAGGTTGATATCACCCGTGAACCTTGGCAGGAAATACTGAAAAATTTCTGGGAGAATAGCGAATTACAGGATGAATCAAAAGAGCTCAGGGATTTTTCCGCTGAGTTGTTTGAAGGCGTAGTCGGCCAGATGAGCCAAATCGATGAAAAAATAAGTAAATATGCCGCCAATTGGCAGCTTGAGCGGATGGCATTTGTGGACCGTAATATTATGCGCTTAGGTTGTTATGAGCTTTTATTCCGCCAGGATATCCCTCCTAAGGTTGCAATTAATGAAGCAGTAGAGTTGGCCAAGAAATATTCCGGTCTAGAATCCGGTAAATTTGTAAATGCCATATTGGACCAGGTAAAGATAGAAAAAGAGAAATGACCCCTAATCTTCGCGGATACGCTGATTTACATGTGCATTCCCTGGCCTCAGATGGGACATATTCAGCTGAGCAGTTGGTAAAAGAAAGCGTTAAGCGGAGGCTTTCTGCCATCGCCATAGTTGATCATGATACAGTAGAAATGGTTCCGGAAGCTATTTTGGAGGCGCAAGGTAAAGATCTTGAAATTATTCCCGGCATTGAATTGACCGCGCAATATGAAAATCAGGAAATCCATATCCTTGGTTATTTTATTGATTACTTAAATAATTTTCTCCTTGAGAAACTAAAACTCGTCCAGCAGAACCGGATTGAAAGAGTTAACAAAATAATAAGCAACTTATCGGAATTGGGGGTTAAGCTTAACCCGGAAACTGTTTTTAATATTTCAGGCCGGGGTACCCTTGGCAGGATGCATATTGCCAGGGCCCTGGTTAAAGACGGCCATGTAAGTTCCATCCCTGAGGCTTTTCGCAGGTATATCGGGGATAAATCCCCTGCTTATGTTTTAGGTTTCCGTCTTTTTCCGAAAGATGCAATAAAAATAATTAATGATGCGGGAGGAGTTGCTGTTCTGGCCCATCCTTATATGCTGCATAACGACCAAATGATCGCTGAATTTATAAAAGATGGGTTGCAGGGGATAGAAGTTTATTATCCGGAACATTCCCAATCTATGATTAATTTTTACCTTAATTTAGCAAAACAGGCCGGCCTGGTTGTTACCGGAGGTTCGGATTTTCACGGTAGCGCCAAACCTGAAATAAAATTAGGCCTGGCTAAGATACCGCTTGATTTGGTTGAAAAAATAAGGATGCTTTCCCATCGGCAATAGGATTGGCCAAACAAAACCTATAAAGAGATGATTAAGCGAAACGACGAATATTATATGGGCTTAGCTTTAAAATTGGCGCTTAAAGCCAAAGGTAAAACTAGCCCTAATCCTTTAGTGGGCGCGCTGGTTGTAAAATCAGGTAAAATTATCGGCCGCGGTTTCCATGCTAAAGCAGGGCTGGCTCATGCCGAGGCAGTGGCTTTAGATCGCGCGGGTAAAAAAGCCAAAGATGCAACTTTATATGTTACTCTTGAGCCTTGTGCGCATTCAGGCCGGACCCCACCTTGCGTCAACCGGATTATTTCTAGCAAAGTAAAAGAAGTAGTTATCGGGATGATTGACCCTAATCCATTGAATAATGGAAGAGGGGTTACTTTGCTTAGGCAGAATAATATTAAGGTTAAGGTCGGTGTATTAAGCGACCAACTTAAGGAAATTAATGAAAGTTTTATAAAATATATTACTACCAGGTCTCCTTTTATCACGGTTAAAGTCGGCCAATCATTAGACGGCCGTATCGCCACCAGGACCGGTGATTCCAAATGGATTACTTCGGATAAATCCCGGGCTTACGCGCACAAAATACGCAAAGATTATGATGCGATAATGGTGGGAGTCAATACCGTTTTACGGGACAATCCCAGTTTAAATGTTTGGTTCTCTCAGAAAAAGCTGATCAAAATAATCGTTGATAGTAATTTAAGCACCCCGGAAAACTCAAGTATTTTTGCCGGCGAGGCCCAGGTGATTATTATTACTTTGCCAAGCCACCCCGGGCAGGAAACGGATAACCGGAAGAAAATTTCCGCCAAAGCCAAGATTTTAGAGGTTAAGGAAAAGGCAGGGCAGATTAATCTGCGCGATGCTTTAAAAAAAATAGCCCAGCTTGGAATAAGCAATATTATTGTTGAAGGCGGGGGGACCTTGATTGGTTCGCTTTTTGATGAAGGGCTGGTTGACCGGATCCTATTCTTCATTAGCCCTAAGATTATCGGTGGCAAAGAAGCTGTTTCTTCGGTAATGGGCATCGGAATTAAACGTATAGACCAGGCAATAAAATTAAAAGATCTAAAGTTAAAGTGGTTAGGAGATGAAATATTAATCGAAGCAAAGGTAAAATAATGTTTACTGGCATAGTCGAAGAAACAGGGTTGGTAAAAAGAATTTTAAGGAAAGCAAATGTTAGCCTACTTGAGGTTAGCGCTTTAAAGGTTTTGGCCGAGACAAAAATCGGAGATAGTATCGCTATTAACGGAGTATGCCTTACTGTAATTTCATTTACAGGCAGCTCAATGGCTTTTGAGATTATGGATAATACCCTTAAGGCCACTAATCTTGGCTTGCTTAAGCCTGGGCAGAAAGTTAATCTTGAGCGCAGCCTTAAGGTAGGCTCAAGAGTTTCAGGTCATTTTGTTACCGGCCATATTGATTGTTTGGGTATCATCCGCAAGAAATATTTGCGGCAGGCAAGCCTGTTGTTTGATATCGCAGTCGGGCCTGAATTTATCCGTTATTGCCTTCCCAAAGGCTCTATAGCTGTTGATGGAATAAGCTTGACCTTGGTTAGAACCATTTCTAATCTGTTTACTGTCGGCATTATTCCGCATACCCTGAAAAATACCACCTTAAGTTTTAAGGGGGCATCTGAAAAATTGAATATCGAATTTGATATCCTTGCCAAAAGATCAACGGTTTTATAATCCTTTCTGTTATTGCACTGCACCTTAATTTCTGATATACTTTGATATTAGTTATTTAGCGGCAGTATCTTATTACTGTAATCTTTAATATAAATTAGGCGGGGCGTGGCTCAGCTTGGTAGAGCGCAGCGTTCGGGACGCTGAGGTCACAGGTTCAAGTCCTGTCGCCCCGACCAACTAAAAAAGGACTTTCTTTGTCGGAATAGGTTAGCTTTCTTGCCGCCGGCCTGAAGGAAGTTATAAACGAAAATGAGGCTTTGAAAAAGAGGGTAGCTGTTTTAGAAGAGATTTTAGCAAAAAAATAGTTTAATTTTTCCGCCTTTCCATTATTTCTTTTAACTTCCTTTGTCCAGGCTGGATTGGCCTGCTTATGGAAAAACAACTGCATATTTTTTATTCAGGTCGAGTCCAGGGTATTGGGTTTCGCTATACTGTTTTAGAAATAGCCACCCAGGAAAAAGTATCCGGCTGGGTAAAAAATTTAAAAGATTCGCGGGTTGAAGTGGTAGTTAGAGGAGAACAATATTTACTTGATAATTTTATTAAAAAAGTTGGTTTTAAGTTTTCTAATTATATAAAAGATACAGTAATAGAAGAGCTTCCTGCCGATTTAGAATTTCAGGATTTTAAGATAAAATTCGAATAGTATGTTGCCCGAGATAAAAAACAAAATTCAACAGTTAAAAGAAAAAATAAGAAAACATGATTATCATTATTATGTTTTGAGTCAGCCGCTTATTTCGGATAAGGAGTATGACGACTTATTGAGGCAGCTAAAATCCATCGAAGATCAATACCCGAATTTAAAAACCGATGATTCTCCTACCCAGCGCTTAAGTTCCGGGATAAGTGAAGGTTTTAAAACGGTAAAACATAACGCCGGGATGTTCTCTTTAGACAACACTTATTCTATCGATGAATTAAGGCTTTGGGATGAACGCCTCCGCAAGGGCTTAGCCAAAGAAGATTATGAATATGTGGTTGAGCTTAAAATAGACGGGGTAAGCGCTAATTTGACTTATAATAAAGGTAGGTTAGAGCTGGGTGCTACGCGGGGTGATGGAACGAGCGGCGAAGACGTAACCCCTAACATAAAAACGATTCGTTCGATTCCGCTAGTGCTTTTTGGAAAAAACCTACCTCATTTTCTAGAACTCCGGGGTGAAGTGTATATTGACAAAAATGATTTTTTAAAAGTAAACGAAGGTCGTTTAAATGAGGGAGAGGTTTTATTCGCCAACCCCAGGAATGCGACCAGCGGATCGTTGAAATTACTAGATAGCAGTATTACTGCTAAAAGACAGCTTAAATTCCTGGCTCATTCTTTGGGAGCCTACCATGGCCAGGTAGGTGCAACCCAATGGGATTTTTTGCAAAAAATTAAAAATTGGGGAGTACCAATTGATATAAATTCAAGGCTCTGTCGTAATTTTGAAGAGGTGGTTGTTTATTGTCGGAAATGGCAAGAGCTACGGGACAAGCCGAGTTATGAGATAGATGGGATAGTGATTAAGTTAAATAGTTTCAGGCAGCAACAGCTATTAGGATTTACCGCTAAAAGCCCGCGCTGGGCTGTAGCCTATAAATTTCCTGCCCGTCAGGCAACTACAGAGATTTTGGATATTAAAGTTAATGTCGGCCGCACCGGAGTGATTACTCCCACCGCCCAGTTAAGACCCGTTGAATGTTCCGGTGTTATCATAAGCAATACGACTTTGCATAATTTCGATGAAATCGAAAGGCTGGGTTTAAGGATAGGAGATCGTGTCCTTATCCAGCGTTCAGGAGATGTAATTCCGAAAGTTATAAAAGTAGTCGAGCAAAAAGGAAAGACTGTTTACAGAAGGCCCGAAGAATGCCCGGCCTGCGGTGAAAAAATCGTTAAGGAAAAAGATGAAGATGTAGCTTACCGTTGTATTAATTCAGATTGCCCAGCCCAGCTAGAACGGAAACTTTTGCATTTCGGTAGCCGCGATGCTATGGATATCGAAGGCCTGGGCGAGGCTGTAATCGATAACCTGGTAAAGTTAAAATTATTGAACAGTATTGAAGGTATTTATAAGCTTAAATATGGAGATTTGTTGAAGCTGGAATTATTCAAAGATAAAAAGGCCAATAACCTGTTATCGGCAATAGAGAAAAGTAAAAACCGGCCGCTTGAACGTTTAATTTTTGCTTTAGGTGTCCGCCATGTAGGCCAAAAGGCAGCTTATACGTTGGCTCAAAAGTTTGGAGATATCCGTAAGCTAATGCAGGCGGCAGCCGACGACTTGACAGTTATTCCGGAAATTGGCCCGGTTATGGCCGAATCGATCGTAGACTATTTCGGTCTTAAGCAGAACAAAAAGTTAATCGCAGAACTTGAAAAGTCCGGGCTTAACCTGAGTAGTGTTCAGGCAAAGATAAAAATAAATAAGCTAACTGGAAAAACCGTTGTTTTTACGGGAGAGTTGAGTAAATTAAGCCGCCAGGAAGCGGAAGAATTGGTGCGTAGATCCGGGGGGTCGGCTTCTTCATCGGTAAGTAAAAAAACCGATTTTTTGGTTGCTGGAGGAAATAGTGGTACAAAATTCAATAAAGCTAAAGAGTTCGGAGTTAAAATCATAACCGAGAAAGATTTTTTTAGTTTAATCGATTCTTTATAAACGAAGGAGAGGCGATGTTTTTCAAAAGATTATCCGGTTTTATTCTGTTTTTTGTTTTATTAATTAATTTAAGCGGCTGTGAATCTTTTGCCCGGAAATTTACCCGTAAGCCTAAAAAGGCTGATGTGGTGGAAATGGTCCTTGCCCCCGAAGAATATAAAGGGCCCGATATGACTACAGGAGAGCTTTACCGCCAGTATTTTATTTACTGGAAATCATGGCATGATGAATTAATCAATGCCCTGAATAATAAAGCCAGCTTTAAGAAAAAGCTGGATTGCGCCCAGGAAACATTAAAGAACCTGGTTAATATGAAAATGCTTTTAGTTGCGGAAGCGCAGAAAAATTTTGATTCCGTTATTTCTCAGCTAACCGGTCTTATCACAAATTTAAAAAGCGATATTTATGGTTCCAGGGACGCTTGGAATTCCCAGACCGCCGAACGAATTAAGGCTAATATCCAAGAGGGATTTATTTATCCTAAGGTAAAAAATTACTTAAAATGATATTCGAAACCGTTATTGTCGGGCCGATGCGGGTTAATTGTTATATCCTTGCCTGCGGCCAAGGCCAGGAGGCTGTTATTATCGATCCGGGAGATGAAGCCGGCAAGATAAAAGCAGTCTTAAATAAATATAACTTAAAACCGGCAATGGTAATTAACACCCATGGCCATTATGACCATATCGGCTGTGATGATGATTTTGGATCTGATGTCTACGTACACAAAGAAGATTTGGCGATGCTTGTAGATGCCGGTAAGAATCTTTCGGCTCTTTATTGGCAAGCCTATAAAGTCCGCTCGAGGATTAAAATACTGCAAGACAAACAGATTATTAAATTTGATTGTTTTGAATTGGAGGTAATCCATCTTCCGGGGCACACTTTGGGAGGCATCGGACTATATATGAAAAAGCCCGAAACCGGTATAATTTTTACAGGGGATACTTTATTTCGCCAGGGAATAGGCCGCTATGACTTGCCGGGAGGAAGTAAGCAGGCCCTTGAAATATCAATTAAAGAAAAATTGTTCGCTTTAGCGCCTGAAACAAGAGTTTATCCCGGCCACGGAGAATTTACTACAATAGGAAAAGAAAAAATAAACGATTTTTTCTAATGAAAGAACTGATTGATTCCTTTTTAGATTATCTTTCGGTGGAAAGGGGATTGTCGAAGAATACCATCCTTTCTTACCGCCAGGATTTAAATATTTACCTTGATTTTATTAACCAGCGGGGTATTACCGCACTTTCTAGGGTAGCTAAAGACGATATAGTTGAATTTATGATTTTTGAGAAAAATAAAGGAATATCGCCTTCCAGCATTTCAAGAAGGCTTGCTGCTATACGTATGTTTCACCGGTTTTTAAGCAGGGAGAGGATTCTGAAAAATGACCCTACTATCTTGATAGATTCACCGAAATTATGGAAAAAAGTACCGGATACCCTTTCTTTAAATGAAGTAGAATTATTGATAAGCCAGCCGAATTCCGGCCAGCGCCAGGGGGCAAGAGATAAAGCGATATTGGAGACCCTGTATGCAACAGGAATGCGGGTGTCTGAATCCACGGACCTTAAAACAAATAATGTAAATTTGGACATAGGGTTTTTACGCTGTATAGGAAAAGGGAATAAGGAAAGGATTATCCCTTTAGGAAAAAAAGCAATTAAAAGTATCTTGCGCTACCTTGAATTTAGCCGCCCGCACTTTTTGAAGAATAAAACCAGCGAACATCTTTTTATTAGCCGTTCAGGCGCTAGGCTGTCGCGGCAATCAGTCTGGAAACTGATTAAACGCTATGCCTTGGAAGCTAAAATTAAGAAACCGATTAAGGTGCACACTTTAAGGCATTCATTCGCAACCCATTTATTGGAAAGGGGGGCAGACCTTCGTTCGGTACAGGAGATGCTCGGCCATTCCAATATTTCTACTACCCAGATCTATACTCATATTGACAAAGACAGGCTTAAAACCGTGCATAAAATGTTTCATCCGCGGCCTTAAAAAATGAAAGAATATTTAGAAATACTTCCGGAAGAAATAAAAGAAATAATAGCGAAGGCTTTTGAGGTTTCTATGGAAATTAAAATGCCCGCTTATCTGGTGGGCGGTTTTGTCCGCGATCTGCTCTTGAATTATAAGTATTCCGCCAACTCCCTGTCTGATTCCAGGGATCCAGGCTGCTGCGTCGACCTGGATATTGCCGTTGAAGGAAGCGGGATTATCTTTGCCCAAAATTTAGGGCAAAAATTAAAAGCGGAATTAATGACCCATGAGCGTTTTGGCACAGCTACCCTTGTCTTACGGGGTTTTTTGAAAATCGATATTGTTTCTACGCGTAAAGAAAAATATCCCTGCTCTGCTTCCTTGCCTGAAGTCAGCTGCGGCTTGCTGGCGGATGATCTTTTAAGGCGCGATTTTACAATTAATGCCATGGCTATTAATATCAGCGATTTGCTCAATCCGGTATTAATCGACCCTTATGAAGGGCGCAAAGATTTATTAAAAGGCAAAATCCGTATTTTGCATGATTTAAGCTTTCAGGATGACCCAACCCGCATTTTAAGGGCTATCCGCTTCGAACAGCGCTTTAACTTTAAGATTGAGCCCAAGACGCTCTATCTTCTAAAGGATGCGCTAAAGAACGGTTTTTTGGATAAAGTAAGCCCGCATAGGATAAGGGACGAACTGATATTAATGTTAAAAGAACCCCGACCCTTAAAACAAATCAGGCGGTTAGATAGTTTTTATCCTTTGTCATTTATCCATAAAAAATTAAAGGCAACAAAAAATACCTATGATTTATTTAAGTCGCTAGAAAAAGAAATCGCCTGGTTTAACAGTAAATTCCCCGGTTACCGGCGGCTTGATTCATGGCTTATATATTTGACAGCTTTACTTAAAGATTTGACCAGCCTGGAAATTGAATCTGTTTCTGCGAAATTCGGGCTGCGTAAAGGTGAAGAAAAAAGGATTGAAAGCTTTATTAGATTTAACAAGAGGCTGATTGAGCTATTAAGTAAAAGAAAGGTTCCGCCGGTTACGATTTTTAACCAGCTTGAGCCCTTAAGTTACGAAACGATTATTTTATTAAGGGCTTTTTCGGCTAATAAAAACGTTAAAGAAAATATCGGCAATTTCCTCGAGGTTTATAATGGCCTGCGACTTTTTATTTCAGGTAAAGATCTGGCCGGCCTGGGGATAATCCCGGGGCCAAAATACCAGAAGATATTTTCTAAAGTTTTGGAAGCTAAGCTCAGCGGCCAGGTAAAGAGCCTGAGCCAGGAGTTGGAGATGATCAAGGAATTAATAAAAACAATTTAAGAATAGAAACGGAGATTACTATGTCTAGACAAGAGAGGGTTGGGGAAGCAATAAAAAAAGAAGTAAGCACTATCATTCATGATGAGCTTAAGGACCCCAGGATAGGGTTTGTTACTATTACCAAGGTAGAGCTTTCTAAAGACTTAAGAAATGCCAGAATATTTTACAGCGTATTGGGTAAAGAAGAAGAACATCAAAGAACAAAACAGGCCCTGGATTCTGCTTTGGGGTTTATCCGTAGCCTAGTGGCAACTAGGATAAATTTACGGTTTGCTACTGAGCTTATTTTTACAGAAGACCACTCTACGGAATATAGCGTTAAAATCGAAGAGGTATTAAATAAAATAAAGGAGCAAGATGAGCATAAATGATATATGTAAGGCATTAAAAAAATACGATAATTTTTTAATTACCGTTCACGCCAACCCGGAAGGAGATGCCCTGGGTTCTGAAATCGGTTTTTACCGGCTTATTGAAAAGCTCGGCAAGAAAGGCGTAATCATAAATAAAGATAAGATTCCCTACGGTTATGATTTTATCTGCCCTAAAGGGTTAATCCACTTTTTAAACAAAGATTCTAAAAAGTTCAAATTTGATTGTTTTGTAGCTTTAGATTGCGCGGATTTAGATAGGACCGGTGACGTTTATAAATTAAATAAAGATAAGCCGATAGTTAATATCGACCATCATATCAGTAACCGGTGCTTTGGCGATATTAACTGGGTTGATCCGGAAGCCTCTTCCTGTTCGGAAATGGTTTACTGGTTATATAAAAAGTTAGGGGTAAAGATAGATAAAGAGGCGGCGCTGGCGATATACACGGGGATAATGACTGATACTGGATCCTTCCGTTACTCCAGCACCTCCAGTTCTACATTCGAGGCGGCAAGCCAGCTATTGAAATTAGGGATAAATACTGCCGAGGTCTATCGAAAAACCTATGAGAATATACCGCTTAGCGATATAAGAGTACTGCTGAAGCTTCTGACGAAAATAAAATTTTATTTTCAAGGTAAGATTGCCTGTTTTAAAATAAGGCAGGAAACTGTTAAAACCGTAAAGCTTTCTATTGATCTGGCCGATCAACTTTTAAATTTCGGCCGTCTGATCAAAGGCGTCGAAGTGGTCGTATTGTTGAAAGAAAATTTTGGTTCAAAACAGGTGCGGGTTAACTTAAGGAGCCAAGGTAAAGTCGATGTAAATAAGGTTGCTTCATCTTTTGGCGGAGGAGGCCATAAAGCCGCTAGTGGCATGACTTTGACGGGTAATATTATAAAGATCGAGAAAGAAGTTATAAACAAAATTCGTTCTTTTTTGTAAATAAACAGATGAAAATATTACGCGGGATAAAGGGGATAAAAAAATATAGAAAAGCTGTAGTCGCCTTGGGTGTTTTTGACGGGCTTCACCGTGGGCACTTAAACATTTTAAAAGCTACGGTAAAAAAAGCCAGGCAGATAAAAGGCACCAGCATTGTAATTACCTTCTGGCCCCATCCTCAGAAAGAAGAAAGTCTTTATTCTTTACCCCACCGGGTTAGGATGTTTGAAGCCCTAGGTATTGATATTTGTATCATCATCAGTTTTAATCTAAAATTTTCCAAGATCAGCGCCGAAGATTTTATTGGAAAAATTCTAGCCGGTAAGATTGGCGCCAAGTATATTTATATCGGTAAGAATTATCGTTTTGGCAGGAATGCTTTAGGCGATTATGGGCTCTTGAAAAAGGCTAGCGAAATTTATAAATTTAAAGTAAAAGGATTTTCGATTATTAAGGTAGCCAATCAGGATGTAAGCAGCACCGCTATTAGAAGTTTAATTAAGCAAGGTCAACTGAAAAAAAGCGAAAAATTACTCGGCCGGCCAGTAAGCGTTCTTGGCTCGGTGATTAAAGGCTCAAGGCTTGGTAGCCGGCTCGGGTATCCTACAGCAAACATTAATCCTCATCATGAAGTTATACCTCCCGAAGGGATTTATGCGGTTAAGGTGATTTTTGAGAATAAAATCTATAAAGGCATCGGTTATATCGGCCGGAAACCGACAATAAAGCTTAAAAAAAATAAACCGGTAATTGAAGTGCATATTTTTGATTTTTACAAGGATATCTACGGCCAATACCTCGAAATCCAATTTTTTAAATTAATTCGTCCGGACAAAAAATTTTCGACAATTAAAAGATTAGCCTCTCAAATTAAAAAAGATATAGCTTCCTGCCGTAAAATTCTGAACTCCCGATCCTTAAAAACCACAATAGCTTGATATCAAACTGGTTTAATGCACAATTTGTTGTATTTATTGCATTTAGGTAAATATTTTTCTTGACAAAAGGGGGTATTTTGACTATACTTTTGGTATTCAGTGGTTAAAAGTGGAGTGAAGTGGAAGGACGGTAAAAATGTTTTATGGGGAGTTTGAACACTCAATTGACCGTAAAGGGCGATTGATTTTACCTGCAAAATTTCGCGAAGTCGCCAAAAACCAATTCGTAGAAAAATTTTTTGTTACCCGTGGTTTAGACAAATGTCTTTTTATGTTTTCAGAAGAAGAGTGGCGCTCTCAGGAGAATAAATTTAAATCAATGCCGTTTACTAAACAACAGACGCGTACTTTTAACCGTTTGCTTTTTAGCGGCGCTGTCGAAGCCAGTTTTGATAAACAAGGTAGGATTCTACTCCCTCAGTATTTGAAAGATTTTGCCGATATTAAAAAGGATGTAATGATTGTAGGAGTTTCTAACCGTATTGAGATTTGGGCAAAAGACAAATGGCAGGAATATTTTACAAACACCCGCCAGTCTTTTGAAGAGATCGCAGAAAAGTTAATGGATGTATAGATGCTAGACCAGATGTCGTTTCATGTGCCGGTAATGCTTAATGAAGTAATAAGTTATTTAAACCTTGTGCCCGGCCAGACAATTGTAGACGCAACGATGGGTACCGGAGGCCATTCCTTAGAAATTCTAAAAAGGATTACGCCGCAAGGCAGATTAATCGGTATCGACCGTGACCAGGACTCGCTTGAGATAAGCCGGAAAAGGCTTGAAGAATATAAAGATTCTTGTAGTTTTGTCCATTCAAATTTTTCCGAACTGGACCAGATTTTAAGGGATTTAAATATAAAAGAAATAGACGGAATTATTTTTGATTTAGGGATTTCTAGCTATCAATTAAAAAATGCCGAAAGGGGTTTTAGTTTTCAAGAGGAAGGGCCGTTAGATATGCGTTTAGATAAATCCAGTTATATCTCAGCCTATGATTTAGTAAATAACCTTAATGAAAACGAAATCTCTTCTTTGCTTTGGAATTTCGGCCAGGAGCGTTGGCATAACCGAATTGCCCGTCTTTTAGTCGAAGAAAGAAGGAACGGCCCGATAGCAACCACCAAACAGCTGGCCAATCTGGTTATGCGGGCGATTCCGCAAAAATACCGTAAAAGTTATTACCGGATACACCCGGCGACCAGGAGTTTTCAGGCCATTCGCATTGCAGTTAACAGGGAATTGGAAGTCCTGGAAAGCTCGATTAGAAAAGCGGTTGCAATTCTAAAAAAGCAAGCTAGAATATGTGTTATTTCATTTCATTCTTTAGAGGATCGGGTTGCTAAGCATACATTCCGTGCGCTTAAAGCAGACGGATTAATCGATATTATAACCAACAAACCCTTGACTCCTACGCAGGAAGAGATTGATTCCAATCCTTCGAGCCGTAGCTCCAAGTTTAGGGCAGCGGAGAGGTTAGAAAAAAAATATGAAGCTGACTAAATTTCTTTCGATGGTTGTATTCATCACATCTTTTTCCGTCCTCTATGTTTATCAGCAGAGCGAGATATTTCGTCTTGCTTACCTGGGTCAAAAAAAGCAGGTCCTCTTTACAGAATTACTGGATAAGAATACCGCATTAAGATATAATATAAACAAAAGTTCTTCCTTGGTAAATATTGGCGGCCGCATAAATGTAACTACTGAGTTTCAAATGCCTGATAATTACCGTTTTGTTAAGTTTGTTTCATCCCGGGAAGGTTTAAGGCTGGCGGATGAAAACCAAAATAAGGAAGGGTTTTTGGCGCGGATTTTTAGCTTGAAGAGGGAAGCTCAAGCTAAGACAATTAACCCCTAAGATTTATTACTCCAATAAAATATAGTGTATATAAGCAACTATCGCCGAAGGAACGAGGCGGTATTTCTGGTTTTTTTTATTTTTCTTCTTTTGTGCGTAGGCCGGCTTATATTTATCCAGTTTTTCCGCTCCAGCTACCTTACCTCTATAGCCAAAAAACAGCATAACCAGCTTGTGGAACTTGAGCCGCGCAGAGGGACAATCTATGATTGTAACCTTAAACCGCAGGCTTTCAATATGTCCATGGATTCGCTTTTTGCGGTTCCCAATGAAATAAAAGCTAAAGAAAAAATAATAACTCAATTAAACTCTATACTTGGGCTTAAGCGAAGTTATCTTGAGGATAGGTTAAACCGGAAGAAATCATTTATCTGGATAGCGCGCAAAATTGATCCCGATAAGGCTGCGGCGATCAAGAAGCTAAATGTTAAAGGCTTGGGATTCTTAAAAGAGACCAAGCGTATCTATCCTAACAGTTATCTGGCCAGCCACATTCTTGGTTTTAGCGGAATGGACAATACCGGTCTGGAAGGGGTTGAAAGGGACTATAACCGTTTTTTAAAAGGCAATGCCGGATGGGCGATTTTCCTGCGTGATGCCCGCCAGAAAAAACTTGATATATGGGAAAAGATGGTCTTGCCTGTAGACGGAGAAGAGCTGGTCTTAACTATAGACGAGGTGATTCAGTATATAGCCGAAAGGGAGCTTGATAAAGCTTATAAGGATTTTAACGCTAAAGGGGCAAGTATTGTAGTTATGGATCCGCATACAGGAAAGATCCTGGCTCTGGCTAACCGGCCCACTTATGATT
>Ga0172375_10001655_pt1 | contig 35537 bp, 28 predicted proteins | sample LakKiv1m_FD_114537 | JGI IMG/M metagenome (GOLD analysis project Ga0172375, IMG submission 114537) | Freshwater microbial communities from Kabuno Bay, South-Kivu, Congo - kab_092012_11.1m | ecosystem: Environmental > Aquatic > Freshwater > Lake | place: Democratic Republic of the Congo... | reverse complement strand
CCCATGAGCCAGATCAAATTCTATGCGCTGGGCGGTCTCGGGGAAAACGGCAAGAATCTCTACTGCGTCGAAGTCGACCGCAGGATCGTCATCCTGGACGCGGGTCTCAAGCACCCGTCCGGCGATCTCCTCGGCGTCGATGCGATCATTCCGGACATCAGTCATCTGGAATCCCGCAAAAAGGACGTCGTCGGCGTCTTTCTCTCCCACGCCCACGACAAAGCCATCGGCGCCCTCCCGCTGCTCCTGCAGCAGATCCCGGCGCCGGTTTACGGGACCGAGTTCACGATCGCCGTCGTCAAGGACCTTCTCCGCGAAAACAAGATGGACCCCGAGAAGTTCCCCATCCACGTCGTCGGTCGCGACGAAACGATCGCCTTCCCCAAGTTCAGCGTCGCGTTCCACTCCACCACCCATTCGATCCCGGAATCGTCCGGCATCGCCGTTTTGACGTCCGACGGCGCCGTCGTCTACGCCACCGACTTCACCTTCGACCAGAACGTCGGGGCTTTCTACCAGACCGACTTCGCGAAACTGTCGCGTTACGGCGAGCAGGGCGTGCTCGCGCTCCTGTGCGAATCCTCCGGGGCCCTCACGCTCGGACACTCCACCTCCGACTTCAACCTCGTCCGCACGATCCGCGACACCTTCAAGAACGCCGCCGGACGGATCGTCGTCGCGATGTATTCGACCGAAATCGCCCACATCCAGCGCGTCATCGACGAAGCGCTCAAGATCGGGAAGAAGATCTCGATCATCGGCCGGCGCGCCCAGCGCATGGTCGACATCGGCGAGACGATGGGCTACATCCGCATCCCCAAGGACAAGCTCGTCAACCTCAAATATCTCGACGAGGAGAACGCGAACGCGTTTCCCGACGTCGTCTTCCTCGTCACCGGCGAGCGGCACGAGCCGTTCTTCATGCTGCAGCGGATGACGAAGGGATTCGACCGCCTCCTCCGCCTTACCGACAGCGACACGGTCCTGATGCTCTGCCCGCCGATCGTCGGCACCGAGAAGATTGCGGCGAAGACCTACGACACGCTCTACCGCCTCGGCGCCAAACTCGTCAAGGTCGACAAGAAAATCCTCCCGCCGTCGCACGCCTCGACCGAGGACATCAAGCTTCTGTACAGCATCCTCAAGCCCAAATACGTGATTCCGATCAACGGCGAATACCGCTATCTCCAAGCCCACGCCGACCTTGCGGTCGAATACGGGTATCCCCCCGAGAACGTCCCCCAGATCGACAACGGCGAGGTCGTCACCTTCGACAACGGCGTCCTCGCCCTCAAGCACGACACCGTCATGAACGGTTCGATCATGGTCGACGGGAATTTCGATTCGGACGTGAACGACGTCGTCATCAAGGAGCGCGAACTGCTCTCCCAGGACGGCTTCCTGCTCATCATCGCCAACATCGACGCGCGCGAGCGGCTGATGCTGAACGAACCGGAGATCGTTTCCCGCGGCTTCATGTACATGAAGGACAACGAAGAGGTCATCAAGCAGATCGAGACGATCTACCGAAACATCACCGCCAAGCAGTTCGCCGCCAAATACATCGACTGGCGCGTCTACAAGGAGTCGATCCGCGATCAAGTCGCAGAGTACCTCTTCAAGGAGACGAAGCGCAAGCCCGTCGTCATCCCGATCATCATCGACACCCAGAGCGACAAGATCTGCAAGGCCCTCTAGAAACGAAAAAATCGCCCGTCTGGGCGATTTTTTGTTTTCATTGGACTATTTTGCGACTTTCTTCGAAAGCACCGTCACGCCGCCCATGAAGGGGATCAGGACGTCGGGGACGCGGACGGATCCGTCGGCCTGCTGGTACTGCTCGACGATCGCCGGGAAGATGCGCGACGTCGCCAGTCCGGAGGCGTTCAGGGTGTGGCAGAACCTGGTCTTTCCGGTCGCCTTGTCACGATAGCGGATCTTGCCGCGGCGGGCCTGGTAATCGCGTGCGTTGGAGGCCGACGAGACTTCCTTGTAGATGCCCATCGAGGGAATCCAGACCTCGATGTCGTAGGTGCGCGCCATCGCGTGGCTGCAGTCGCCGGCGGCGAGCTTCGACGTCTGGAAATGGAGGCCGAGCTTGCGGACGAGACGCTCGGCCTTTTCGACCAGCTCGTCGAACGCCGCGTCGGAGGTTTCCTCGGTCGTGTACTGGACCATCTCGACCTTGTTGAACTGATAGCCGCGGACCATCCCGCGTTCCTCGGTCCGGTAGGATCCCGCTTCCTGGCGGTAGCAGGGCGTGTAGGCAAAGTATTTCTTGGGCAAGTCGTCCTCCGCGAGGATCTCGTCGCGGTGGAGGTTGACGAGGGCGGTTTCCGCCGTCGGCAGCATGAATTTCTCGGGATCCGATCCATTGAGCCAGAAGACGTCGTTCCGGAACTTCGGGAACTGACCGGCGGTATAGCCGCTGTCCTCGTTCAGAAGGTGCGGGGGGAGGATCATCGTATAGCCATCGGCGAGGTGTTCGGCGATGAAGAAGTTGAGGAGCGCCCATTCGAGCCGGGCGCCGAGGTCCGTGTAGATCCACGTCCCGGAGCCCGAAATCTTGGCTCCACGCGCATAATCGATGAGACCCAGGGATTCGCACAGGTCGACGTGGTTCTTCACCGGGAAGGCGAATGCGGGCTTAGTGCCGAACGTGCGGATCGGCTTGTTGTTTTCCTTCCCGCCGGCAAGAAGATCCTCGTCCGGCAGGTTCGGAAGCGCCTCGACGATCAGGTCGATCTTGTCCTGAACGGATCTGAGTTCGTGTTCGACCTGAGCGATCGATGCGGTGTTCTCTTTGACCCGCGCGAACAAGGCCGTGACGTCCTTGCCTTCCTTTTTCGCGGCGGGAACGGAAGCGGAGAGTCTGTTGTTTTCGGCTTTGACGGTCTCGATGCGGACGAGCAGTTCGCTGCGGCGCTGCATGTGAGCGAGCAAAACGGTGAAATCGGCGTCCCAGCCTTTCCGGGCCAGAAGCTCCTTGACCCGTTCGGGTTGTTCCTTGATGCGGTTGAGATCGAGCATGGGTATCCTCCTCAGAATAAAAACGTCCCCTACCTTGCGGTAAAGGACGATGTGAATCGCGGTGCCACCTTCATTCCGAAGCACGGCTTCGGCGCTTTGGGTCCGATAACGGGGACGACGGACGTTTTGACGTCACTCGGGAGATGGATCGGGATCGTCGCGCGCCGGCTCGCATCGCCCGCCGGCTTTCTGAAGGGCTTGGTGATCCCCAGTTCTCCGTCTTCGTTTGATCCCATTATACTTGTGCCGCGGGCGAATGTCAAGCGCGGCGGGAAGAATGCGGCGTTGCGGTCGAGAGTCAATCGGCATGCTGATAGTTCTCAGAATAGTATTATATATATATATATCTATAGAGATTGGATCTCCGACGATCACTCGTGATGCTTCCCGCGGATGATCCGCAGGTTCGCTTCATGCTGTTCCGCGAACGCGGATTCGATCTTGGTATGGATCTGTGGCTTGTAATATACGATGTCCTTCAGTTCATCGGGAAGGTACTGCTGGGGGGCGACGTGTCCCGGGAAGTCGTGGGCATAACGGTATTTCTTCTTGTCGTCATACGTCGGATTGTTGATGAGATGGGACGGCACTTTCGGGGTTTTGCCGGCGCGCACGTCCGCGAGCGCGGCGTTCACCGCGAGATGCGCCGCGTTCGATTTCGGCGAGAGGCAGAGTTCGATCGTGATCGCGCCGAGGGCGTTGACGGCTTCCGGAAAGCCGATGTGACGGGCGATGTCGCAGGCGGCCGCGACCTTCGGACCCATGCCCGGGTTGGCGAGGCCGATGTCCTCGTAGACGATCGCCGAGATGCGGCGGAGCAGGCTTTCGAGGTCCTCCGCGACGATCAGACGCGAGAGGTAGTGGAGGGCGGCGTCGACGTCCGATCCGCGGACCGACTTGTGGAAGGCGGAGAGGATGTCGTAATAGTCGTCGCCGTTCTTGTCGACGGAGACCGAGGGTTTCCCGACGACGTCTTTGGCGAAATCGAGATCGACCCGCTGGTCCTTGTCGGCCTGGATTGCGATCATCTCGAGCATGTTCACGGCGGTACGGATTTCGCCGTTCGCGGCGGTGGACAGATAGTCGTAGACATCCGGATCGATACCAAGCGACTTGGCATAGAAGGAGAGATCGACGTTCTCGAGATAATGGCGGATTTCGGCCGCGTTCAGCCGTTCGAGCCGAAAGATGGAGGTCCGGCTACGGATGGCCGGGTTGCAGGCGATGTACGGGTTCTCAGTCGTGAGCCCGAGCATGATCACATGTCCCTTCTCGACATAAGGCAGGAGATAGTCCTGGATGTCGCGGTTCATGCGATGGATTTCATCGATGATGAGGAGGATCGAGCCGTAGAGTTTCGTCGTTTCGACGATTTCCTTCAGGGTCGCCTTCGAATCGGTCGAGGCGTTGAATTTATAGTGATTGAGCGGAAAATGGTCGGCGACGAGCATCGCGATCGTCGTCTTGCCGGTTCCGGTGGGACCGTAGAGGATCATCGAGACGACTTTGTCCTCGGCAATCATCTTCTTGATCAGGGCGACGACGCGGGACTGCCCGACGACGTCGCCGAAGGTTCTGGGACGCAGACGGCTGGCCAACGGTTCGTACATCGAATTCACCTCCGGATCGATCGCTTTTACGTTCCCATTATATCATAATCTTGGCATTTCGGGAGGAAAAGCATTATAATAGAGCCAGGTCACAGCATCGGAGGTCACGCCATGTTGCAAGACGAAATCCGCCGCCTCAAGGCGGGAAAGAATGCCGTCATATTGGCGCACTATTACCAGAACCGCGACGTCCAGGACGTTGCCGATTTCATCGGCGACAGTCTGGAACTGTCGAAGATCGCGGCGAAAACCGAAGCCGACGTGATCGTGTTCTGCGGCGTCAATTTCATGGCCGAGACGGCCAAGATCCTGAGTCCAGGCAAGAAAGTCCTCCTCCCCGTCAAAGAGGCGAAATGCCCGATGGCGATGATGGTCGATGGGCCCGCGCTGAAAAAATACAAAGAGGAGCATCCCGACCGCATCGTCATCTGCTACGTGAACAGCTACGCCGACGTCAAAGCCCTCTCCGACGTCTGCGTCACGAGCGCGAACGCGGAGAAGATCGTCATGAGTTATCAAAACCGGAAGATGCTTTACGTCCCCGACCGGAACCTCGGGATCTATCTGCGTGAGAAGTATCACCTCGACATCGAAGTATGGCCGGGTTTCTGCTGCATCCACAACAACCTCCGCGTCGCCCAGGTCCTGGAAATGCGTTCGAAGCATCCCGACGCACTCGTCCTGATTCATCCGGAAGCACCTCTGAGGGTGCTGAAACAGGCCGATTTCATCGGATCGACGAAACAGATCATCGACTATGCCGCCGCTTCGCCGGCGAAGGCGTTCATCATCGGTACCGAAGAGGGGATCATGCATCCCCTGCAGAAGCGGAATCCGGAGAAAGAGTTTTATCTTCTTTCCTCCGACCTGCGCTGCTTCGACATGAAACTCACGACGATCGAGGACGTCCACCGCGCTCTTCGGGACGGAACCTACGAGATCACCGTGCCCGACGACGTCCTCTCCGGCGCCCGCCGCGCACTCGACAAAATGATGGAGATGAGCTGACATGGATCACAAAACCGACGTCCTGATCATCGGATCCGGACTTGCCGGGCTGGTGACGGCGCTCTTCATCGATCCTTCCCTGCATGTCGTCCTGATCGCAAAGGAAACCCTCGCGAATTCGAACTCCATGCTCGCCCAGGGGGGCATCGCCGTCGAACTCGCGGGTGAGCCAGAAGGCCGCACCAGCCATTTCAACGACACCCTCAAGGCAGGCGCGTTTCTCAACGATCCTGAAGCGGTCCGACTCCTCGTCGACAACGGCGGGATCGCGATCAAGAAGCTGATGGAACTCGGAGTCGAGTTCGACCGCGATGCCGAAAACCAGATCCTGTTCACCAAGGAAGGCGGCCACAGCCGGCGCCGCATCGTCCATGCCGGCGGCGACGCCTCCGGATTTCATACCACCAAAACCCTGCTCGATCTCGTTCTCGAACGTACGAACATCGACATTTTCGAACATACGATGGCCCTCGACCTGCTCATCGATCTGGGCGTCTGCCGGGGTGCGGCGTTGCTGCGCGGTGAGAACGATTACTTTGCGATCTATGCCCGCAAAACGATTCTCGCCACCGGCGGAATCGGTTCAGTCTACGGATCGACGACGAACGACCTCTCCGCCACGGGCGACGGCATCGGCCTCGGTTCGCGTGCGGGTGCGCAAATCAAGAATATGGAATTCGTCCAGTTTCATCCCACCGCCTTCTTCAACGAAGAGTCCAAATCGCGCCAGCGGTTCCTCATCTCCGAAGCGGTCCGCGGCGAAGGAGCAAAGCTCCTTAACGTCGAAAAGGTGCGTTTCATGCCCAAATACGACGCCGAACTGCTGGAACTCGCCCCCCGTGACGTCGTCAGCCAGGCGATCTATCGCGAGATGTACGATACCTGGACCGACCACGTGTATCTCGATACCACCCAACTCGATCCGAAATTCCTTGAAAAACGGTTCCCGACGATCTTCGCCACCCTGAAATCCCACGGCATCGTCATGGGCATCGACATGATTCCGGTCTCCCCCTGCGAACATTTCAGTTGCGGCGGCGTTTCCACCGATCTGCATGCCCGCACGTCGATCCCGAACCTTTATGCCGTCGGCGAGTGCGCATCGACCGGTGTCCACGGCGCCAACCGCCTCGCGTCGAACTCGCTTCTGGAATGCATGGTGTTCGGCATCGAGGCCGCCATCGACGTCAACACGGCCGCGAAGGCCGAACCGATCGTCGAAACCGGCATTCCCGCCCCCGTGCCGTCCTACAGCTACAACTACAAGCCGATCCGCAAGAAAATCGGCGACTACATGGACGAACACGTCGGCATCGTGCGCCGCACCGATGGCCTCCAATTCACCCTCCACATGCTCGACACCGTGATCCAGAACCTTCGCAAATATCCCAACCTCACGAAATACTATTATGAGACGTTGAATCTGGCGACGACCGCGAAAATCATCACCGAACAGGCGCTTGCCAGAAAGGACAGCATCGGATGTCATCTCCGGATCAAGTGATGAAGAACAACTACCACACCCACATGTATCTTTGCCGTCACGCCGTCGGCTCCGTCGAAGATTACGTTCTTCGCGCGATCGAACTCGGGTTCACCTCGCTCGGCATGTCCGATCACGCCCCTTTCGAGGAACTGAAGGACCGCAGCGTGCGGATGCAACCGGAAGAACTCGAACTCTATCTGCTCGAATGCGAAGCGGCCGTCAGGAAGCACGGCGACAGGATCCGCGTCCTCAAAGGCATCGAAATCGAATATTTCCCGCAGCATGCGGACATCTATCCGCGCCTGATGCAGCGTCTGGATTACCTCGCCCTCGGCCAGCACTACGTTGACGACCCCGGAAACCGGAACGACCTCTGTTCCGCGTACGCCCTCAGCAACGAGCGTCTCCTCGAGACTTACTCCGTGACGGTCGCCGACGCGATCGCGACCGGACTCTTCAAATTCGTCTGTCATCCCGATCTCATGCTCTACGCGTGGGGGACGTTCGATGACGTCGCTCGGCATGCCTCCCAACGGATCATCGCCGCTGCGGTCAAGCATCGGGTTGCCCTCGAGATCAACGCGAACGGAATCCGGAAGGGGCTCCGCCGACTTCCCGAGGGCGAACGGTACCTGTACCCGCGGAAGGAGTTCTGGGCGCTCGCCAAAGCGATGGGGGCGACGATCATCGTGTCGTCCGACGCCCACTCGCCCGACCAGTTGTGGGACGACGACGTGAAACGCTGTTACGAATTTGCATCGGCCCTCGACCTGAGAGTAGCAGAAGAACTGCCCTTTTGAAGAAGACATCAAGCATCGTCCGACCGGGACGGTGCTTTTTTCTTTTTTTCGATTTCCGCGCTGGCGGGGTTTTGATGCCCTGGAAGGGTAAATATGTCACCCTTTGAAAAAAAGTGCGAAATTTTGGCAATTTTAGAGGGCGATTTCAGAAAAGAAGACGTTTCGCGGAAGTCGTCGTAAAGATCATGTTCATCGCTTCGAAAAGATTATGTTTGCGACGGCAGAAGCGCGCGAAGCAAGGGGGATTATCGCGTCATTCTTCGCCATCGCCCATGATAGAAGTGGATTTCCACACAGAAATGCAATCATCACCAACTACCTATAATGTATATTATGTTAACAATTAACCCAGACCCATCTTTGGCGATAATACCAACTTCTGTTGAAAAGAGGGAAAACCGTTGAACGTCTTTCGCCACCAAATCACGGCCTGGTTTCGCGCTTGATCGGAAAACGGCTCTGAAAAGTTTCGGGACCGTGACCGCATTTTCATTTTGTGCCGTTTGGAAATGGAACCATATTGAACGGGGCATGATATAATATGGTTGGTATGCTTCTGATTGATAGGGAGGGTGACGTCAACCTATGGGCAAGGTCATGATGATTTTCACCGGCGGCACGATTGCGATGAAAATCGACGAAACGAACCACGCCGTCGTTCCCGGGCTTCATGCCGCGGAGATCATGGCGAACCTGATCAACTCCGATCTTTTTCCGGAACTGGAGACCTTTGAATTTTCCGAGGTTCCGAGTCCTTCCATCACACCGGCGATGATGCTCTCACTTGCCAACTTCATCACCGGCTTCCTGATCCGCGATGACGTCGCGGGCGTCGTCGTCGTCCACGGGACCGATACTCTGGAAGAGACGGCGTTCTTCCTCGACATCATCGTCGATTCGCCGAAACCGATCGTCGTGACCGGTTCCATGAAATCTTCGAGCGAGCTTGGATTCGACGGCATCAACAATCTCGTCTCCTCGATCCTCGTCGCGAAGTCTCCCAAATCCGTCGGGAAGGGATGCCTCGTCGTCCTCAACGACCAGATCAACGCCGCCAGCGAAGTCACCAAAACAAACACGCTTTCGCTCGATACGTTCAAATCGATCGACTACGGTCCCCTCGGCATCGTCGACAACAAGGAAGTCATCTACTACCGTACGGTCAACTATTCCAAAAAGCACGTCAACGCCTCGACATTCGTCGACCGCGTCCATCTTCTGAAAGTCTATGCCGGCATGGATTCCACTCTCGTCGACATCTGCATCGACCAGCTCCATTCCGAAGGGATCGTCCTCGAGGCGCTCGGACGCGGGAACGTTCCGCCGCCGATGCTTCCGGGCATCAAGCGGGCGATCGCCAAGAACATCCCCGTCGTGATCTGCTCCCGCTGCCCTTCCGGACGCGTACTCGACACCTACGGTTACATCGGAGGCGGGAAGCATCTCACCGACCTCGGATGCATCCTCGCGCCGAATCTGAACGGCCAGAAGGCGCGGATCCTGCTCATGATCGCGCTCGCCTGCCACAAGACACACGGCTATCTCAAGGAACTGTTCGAGAAATAAAGAAAAGTTGTCCAAAGACAACTTTTCTTTGCATTGAATGGAGAATCTTTCAAAATCACATCAGAGACGTCTGTAAATCCGATTGCATCAATCATGACATAATATTATTTGGATCGAAATAATATCTTAAAATGTGTAAAAATGATTACTATAGGACATATTAAAAACATATTAAAATAATATATAATTTATATATATATCAAAAATATATCACAATGTGTTTTTTAAATATCTGATTCCTTATAAGAAGATTCGGCGGCCCAGGGCCGCCTTTTCATTGAATTTCGCCCGGATCATGCCTTTTCAGCGATTCCAGCCAGCTTTCCGCTTCCCTGCGCCGTCGGAAGACGATGAGTTCCTTGTCCTTTTCAGCCTGGAACAACGCCCGGTACATCGCCCGATGCTTCTTGTTGAACGACCAGACCCAGCGAAAAAATTCCGCGTCGATTTTCTCGGGGCAGCCTTCCGCGAGGTCCGGGCGCGGCTTGTTCCGATAGACGATCCGGCGCCGGATGATTCCCCAAAGGCTCACGCAACGCGGATAATCGAGCCAGACGACCGTGTCTGAGCGGTCCAGACGCGTCCGGATCGTCCGCGTGTAGTTGCCGTCGATGATCCAAGCGTCCCTCGCTACTTCCGCCGCCAGCAAGGCGTCGAATTCGGCGTTTGAGACGCTTTTCCAGCCGGAGCGCCAGAACAGCCGGTCGAGATGGACGACCGGCAGATTCAGGCGATTTCCGAGTTTGATGGCGAGGGTCGATTTGCCGTTCCCGGCATTCCCGACGATCATGATCCGCTTCCCGGGCATGCTGACTCCTCCTTCTTGCGATCCGACAAAGAAAAAAGCAGATCGGCGACACTGCTTCTTCCTTGTCTCGATCGAATCATCCGATCGGGTAGATTCCCCCAGAATCGACGAGTCCGGTGAGCACGTCGGGCAGAACGTCGTGAAACTGGGCTTCCGCGTCCTCCGCGAGCAGGTCGATCGCGCCATACCGGGCCCAGGCGTCCGCGGCCGCCTTGTCCGTCTCCCGCATTTCCTCGATCCATGCCGGCGTGATCTCCTCGTAGTCGAAGAGCAGGCCGTAGGCGGAAAGATCGAGCACGTCGGCGGTGAAATAGTCCGCCGATTCTTCCAGGACGAGATAGAGGCAGGTGAAAACGTCCAGGTAACCGCGAACGAGGAAGCGTTCGTCGGCGAACAGCCGTTCGGAACCGCGGTACAATTCGACTTCGTCGGAACCGCCATAGGTCTCCGGATCGACGACCACGGCATCCCATCCGGTCGCGTCCAGCAGGCTCCACCAGACCTGGACCCTGTCGGCGCCTTCGTATCCGGGGATCTTGTACATCAGATAGATGCCGTGTTCGTTGAACAGTTCATAGAACTCGTCGTAGACGACCGGATCCCCCGTCGTTTCGTCGATGGCGCGGAACAGATGGGTCCTTCTGGATGTCGCGGGATCGTACCAGGCCAGGTGCGATCCGCCGCCCTCGGCCGAGGTCGAGTATTCCACCATCGTATCGTCCGTGTCGGAAATCATCTTGAAATCGAACCCGTCGTCCCCGGTGTTGACGAGTAGGAAGCGATCGTCTTCGATATAGCCGGAATAGCTGTATTCACCCGGATGCCACGTCCCGGTGACGAGATGGTCGAACAGGAAGATCTCGTCCGCGAATCCCAGCAGGAAGCATTCGGACACGGTGTAGGGAGTTTCCTCCGCGTCATAGGTCTCCGTCGCGACGATGAGGACCCTGTCCTCGACGGACGCGACGGTCACGTCGAGGATCCTTTCGTCGAGCTCGCTTCCGATGGTGAATGTCGTGACGTCCCCGACTTCTCCGCGGATCAGGAGTTCGGCGAGGATCGCATCGATCAGCGTCGCATAGGCCTCGTATTCCCCGGCGATGTCGACGGTGAGGTGATTCGACACCTGGACGTCGTAGACCGCATGGAAGTCTTCCGGCGTGTAGGTGGTGAGTTCGGACGTTTTCCGGAGCGTTCTTCCCGCCGGTTCCGCGACGGGTGGCAGCGAGGCCGCAAGATCGTCCGGACGTCGCTCGGCGACGATTTCCTCGAGCTCGTCGACGCTCTCTTCGACGATGGCGACGACGTCGACGCCGCTCGCGGTCGTCATCGCGCCGGTCGAGGGCTCCGTGGTCGTCGGCGATCCGCAACCGGCGAAAGCGAACGCGACCAGCGAAATCATCAAGCATGTCAGGCATCTTCTCATGAGGGTCTCCCATCGGATATGCGCACTGCATCCATCCGCCATTCATTATACAGACATCCCGGGGAAAATGCAACCGCACACCGCATCTTCTGCGGTCTGCCATGATAAAAAAACGCGCGCGTCTCCGCGTGCGCACTTCATTTCAGCATCATTTTCAACGCGTCCTTGATCAGTTCGTTCGCCGGTTTCTTGGCGTCGAGCTTGGCGAGGACCTTTTTGATTTCCTTTGCATTGTAGCCGAGCGCTGCGAGAGCCGCTTCGACGTCCGTCATCGCATCGGTCATCGCCGGCGCCGACGAGAGGTCGATCTTGCCCTTGAGGTCGAGGATGATCTGCTGGCTCGCCTTCGGACCGATCCCCGGGAATTTCTGGAGGAATTTGGCGTTTCCGCTTTCGATCGCCGCGGCGAGCTGATCGACATCGCCGGTGGCGAGGATGCCGTTGGCGCTCTTCGGACCGATGCCGTTCACCGTGATGAGCTTCAGGAACAGCTCCTTCGCGGCCGCGGTGGCGAATCCGAACAGGCTGATTTCGTCCTCGGCGACCTTCTGGTAGAGGTAGACGGTCGTTTCCTTCCCGAGTTCGAACAGGTAGGGGTTCGGCGTCAGGAGATGATAGCCGACGCCGTGGACTTCGACCGTCACGGAACCCGCCTTGATCTCGGTCACGACGCCTTTCAGATAGCTGTACATGTCGATTCCCCCTCACGCATCCATTTGATCACGAAGTCCGCCCGCATTTCCTCAGAAATCGCCGCGGCGGACGCGTTCGAGGCCCTTCCGGCGCTCCTTCCGTTCCCGTGCGGTCTTCACCAGGAGGCCGACCAGGAGCGCGTTGGCGATGACGATCGCCTGGCTCGCCAGGCACTGGTACCACGGCACGTCGGTCCGGACCCTCGCCGCGACCTGGAGCGTGCCGAGCAAGCCCTCGAGGAACCAGAAAAACGCCTCGAGGAGGGCGTTTCCGAGATCCTGCCAGAACGTCATCACGATGCGACCGCCTTCTTCTTCCAAGACATCAGGACTATCATATCACAAGCCCGTCCGCCCCGCAAGGGGGCGCGGCGGTCACGACCGCTTTCAGGTCCGGAGACGACTCCGCAGGGCAGTAAAGGCCGGCTCATGCTCAGCGCCTGACGTACGCGACGGCGCTTTTCCCGTCGGTCGCCGCGAGCGTGAATCCGAAGCGGGCGGCGACGGCCTCGAGCGCTTCCGGGGTATAGAAGCCGTAATGCGTCACGTCGCGGCGATACCACCATGCGGCGAAATCGGCGGGGACGAAGAGGGTCGAGACGGCGATGACGGCGCCCGGACGCGCCAGCGACGCGATCATGCCCCATCCCGCCTCCGGATCGCGGAAATGCTCGACGACTTCGACGGCGACGACGAGGTCGTACGTCGTCTGGAGCACCGCCGCGTCGGGGGCGTAGTGCGGATCGTAGCCGACGGCGGAAAATCCCTTCTCCCGCAACAGACGGAGGCAGGTGCCGGTGCGGCCGCAGCCGAAATCGATGGCGGTTCCGGCGGTCGCGAAGGGGTATGCGCAGGTGTCCAGGAAACGTTCCATCCGCTGCGCGTAACCCGCGTCCGGAACCGTGGAATGGCAATCGTACCGCGCTTTTTCGAGAGGATCGGCGAGATGGTGGCGCGCATCCTTGAACGTGAACCCGCAGGCGACGCAGCGATGGAACGAAGTGTCTTCGAGTCGGAACGCGATCGTCGCGTTCCGGCAGAGCGGACACTCAGTCGATGAAGTCGAACTCATAATCGGCGATGCGGACGGTATCGCCGGTGCGGACGCCCTGATGGCGCAGCTCGTCGTCGACGCCGGCGCGGCGGAGCCGCCTGGCGAGGAGCTTGACGGAATCCTCGATCGCGAAGTTGGTCATCGCAAGGAGGCGCTCGACGAGCGGACCGAGGACTTCCCAGACCCGGTCGGAGGGATGCGCGATCGTGAAATCGGGGACGCCGGTCCTGAGGAGTTCGGCCGCATCGGCGTCGAGATCGTCGTAGACGTCGAAGAACGGAGTCCTGTCGAGGACTTCCACGATCTTGCGGAGCAGTTCCTTGACGCCTTTCTTGGTGAGGGCGGAAATCGGCACGATGTCGAGGTCCGGTCCGGCCTGTGCGCGGAAGCGCTTCAGGTTCTCGTCCGCCCCGGGGACGTCCATCTTGTTCGCGACGACGATCTGCGGGCGTTCGGACAGCTTGAACTTGTATTCCCTGAGTTCGCGGTTGATGACGAGATAGTCGTCGTACGGGTCGCGTCCGTGGGCCGCGGCCATGTCGACGATGTGGACGATGACGCGGGTCCGCTCGATGTGACGGAGGAACTTGAGTCCGAGACCGAGACCCTGGCTGGCGCCGGCGATGATGCCGGGCATGTCCGCCATGACGAAGCTGCGGAGACCTTCGACGTCGACGACGCCGAGGTTCGGGACGAGCGTGGTGAACGGATAGTCGGCGATCTTCGGCCGCGAGGCGGAGACGACGCTGATGAGCGTGGATTTGCCGACGGAGGGGAACCCGACGAGGCCGACGTCGGCGAGCAGCTTGAGTTCGACGCGGAGGTCGAGGCTCATCCCGGGCTGGCCGTTTTCCTGGAACTCGGGAGCCTGGTTGCGCGCGGTCGCGAACTGCGAATTGCCGCGTCCGCCGCGTCCGCCGGGAGCGACGACGGCGGTTTCGCCGTGTTTGGTGAGATCGCAGAGGACGCGGTTGGTGACGTCTTCGTAGACGATCGTGCCGACCGGGACGACGACGCTGACGTCGGCGCCGTCGGCGCCGTGCATGTTCTTCTGACCGCCCTTGTCGCCGTCTTCCGCCTTGACGATTTTCTTGTATCGGAGATCGAGGAGGGTCGAGAGGCCTTCGTCGGCGCGGAAGATCACGCTCCCGCCGCGGCCGCCGTCCCCGCCCGCCGGTCCGCCGAACTGGATGTATTTTTCCCGGCGCCAGGCGACGATCCCGTCGCCGCCCTTGCCGGATTTCACTTTGAGCTTCACTTCATCGATGAACATGTCGACCAACCCCATTCTACAGGACCATTATACCATACGGGCCGTCCCGGAAAAAGGAAAATCCGGGGCGGAACCCCGGACTTCGCCTGGAAAACGACCGTTTCATCCGAGCACGAGTTCGAACCCTTCCCGGTAGATGAGGGGGAGGTGCCCACGATGGACGAATCCGTGCCGTTCGAGCAGACGGCGCATCCGCAGGTTGTCCGGATGCGTGTCGACCTTGACCGAATCCATCCCGGCACCTCGCGCGAGCGCGATCGCGTGCAAAAGCAGGGCCGAACCGATGCCGGCGCGCCGCAGGTCGGGATCGACCATCAGGCGATGGACGACGAGGGAGCGTTTCCCCGCCCAGGAGACGGCGGCGTAGGCCGGATCGTTTTCCGGCAGTACCGAAATCGAACCGGCGATCCGCCCGTGCTCTTCGTCGACGAAAAGCGCGTCGCGCTCCGCGTCCGCGGTGAATTCCCTTCGTCCCGGATAGGTGGACGACCATTGGTCGACGCCGTTCGCGTGCAGTTCGTCGGCGACCCTGCGCGCGATCGCATCGAGGATCGTCGCGTCTTCCGGTTTACCCGTTCTGATCATCGGGAACCCCCTTGAGCGTGCGGTCCGTCGTCGGTGCGGTGATCGTGAAGGGACCGTATTCGTAGGAACGGTCCCCGTTGACGTAGAGGAGCGTTCCGCCGTCCATGTCGATCGTACCGGTGACGGCGTAGACTTCGCGGAACTCGAGGTCGCACCCGGGACCGGCGTCGACGTCGAGCGCCGCCGCGTTCGATGCATAGACATAGACGCGCGACTCCGAAGCCGCCGACACCGTCAGGTTGCCTTCCGCCGTACCGACGGAGAGGGATGCCGAAGCGCCGTCGAGGAGCGTGAACGCGGCGGTTCCGCAGGAATCGATGCGGGCGGAGACGGCACCGCCGCGGGAGGTGACGTCGACGTCGCCCACGACGATCCGGGCCGCCGTGACGCTGACGGTCCCGCCTGCGACGTCGGCGTCGAGGGTCTGGAAGACGAGATACTCGACGGTGAGGTCGCCCTGGCCGGTGACATCGACCGTGACGGAGCCGACGTCGAGATCGGCCGGCAGGTAGATCTCGATCGCGGGAGGAACCGGATCGACGTAGCGTTCATAGCCGTCGGCGTCTTCGTTGAAGGCGACGTCGATTCGGTTCGCGACGGGATCGACGCTCCAGGAAAGGCCGTCCGGTTCGGTTTCCTCATCGTAGAGGAAATACAGTTTCGCCTCGGTTGCGTCCGCAACGGCATAGAGGTGCACGTTCCCGACGCCCGCGGCGACGCGGATGTCGTAGACGTCGCCGTCCTCGATGTCGGAGGCGAGATCTGCGATGAGTTCGTCGCTGTACAGGTTCTTGACGACGTAGGAACGGTAGACGAGCGAATCGTTCGCGTCAAGGACCTTCTTGGCGATCCAGCCGGACCCGAGGACGAGCGCCAGCAGGATCACGTAGACGATGATGCCTTTCTTCGCGGAATCGACGCCGATCTTCCGGAAGACCGTCGCGAGCGAGACCTTGCGGACCCGTGCCACGGCCGGGGCGGGATCGCGTCCGGAGATCGTGGCGATGGCGCGGATCGCCGAAACGACCATCGTGCGCAGGAGGAAGAGCGTGAGTTCGAGGAAGAGGATCGCGAGGATCGCGAGGTATCCGGCGTCGGAGGAAAGATAGATCCACATCCAGACTTTTTCCCATGCGCGCGCATGCTCCACGATCGGCATGATCGAAAAGGCGTCGCCGTTGGCCTGCAGGAAGCTGACGGCGAGAACGAGTTCGAGGACGAGCCCGAGCGCAAGCAGGAAGACGAAGAGGAGCGACCGGACGAGGACGAGGGCTTTCTTGGCGTTCATGGACTCATCCGATCTTTCGGACGCCGTCGGACGGTTCCGCGACGTAGATGTCCGTCATCAGCCCGTAAGCCTGGTAATATCCTTCGACGACGGCGGCTCGAAAGGCGGGAATCTGCGCCTTCGGGACGATCGAGACGGTGCAGCCGCCGAAACCGGCGCCGGTCATCCGGGAACCGATCGCGCCGCCGGCGTTGGCGAGAGCGACGAGCAGGTCGAGTTCGGGGATCGAGACTTCGTAATCGTCGCGCAGCGATGCGTGCGAAGCGGTCATCGCCGTCCCGAAGCCGGCGATGTCGCCCTTCTTCAGCTGCGCCGCGGCGTTCCGGGTGCGGACGTTCTCGGTCACGGCGTGCTTCGCGCGGCGGTAGAGGATCTCGTTTCCGAGATCGACCGCGACCTTCGCGAAGGCCGCCTCGTCGAGTTCGCAGAGGTTCGCGACCGCGATCTTCGTCTGGATATGGGCGAGGGCGGCGTCGCATTCGCGCCGCCGTTCGTTGTATTTCGAATCGACGAGGCCGCGCTTGACCTTGGAGTTGCAGACGACGATCGCCTTGTCGCCGAGATGGAGCGGAACCGCTTCGAAGTCGAGGGTGGCGCAGTCGAGCAGGAGGGCGGTGTCCTTCACCCCGTTGGCGATCACGAACTGGTCCATGATGCCGCAGTTGACGCCGATGTATTCGTTCTCGACCTTCTTGCAGAGGAGTGCGAGTTCCTTCCGCGTGAATCCGAGTCCGAAGGCGTCGTTCAGATAGGCCGCGAACAGGAGTTCGATCGACGCCGAAGACGACAGGCCGCTCGCCTGCGGGAGGTCGCCGAAGACGGCGACGTCGAAACCGCGGCCGATCGCGCAGCCGCGCGAGATCATCTCGCGGACGACGCCCTTGGCGTAGTTCGCCCAGGAGTCCTCCCGGCGGTATGCAAGGTCGGCGAGGTCGGCTTTCACGACCCCCGCTCCGGGAAAGTTTTCGGAATAGAAACGCAGGACGGAGTCGGTCCGCGCGGCGAAGGCGCCGTAGTTGCCGATCGACAGCGCCGCCGGGAAGACGAAGCCGCCGTTGTAGTCGATGTGTTCGCCGATGAGGTTGACGCGTCCGGGCGAAAAATAGGTCGAGATGGCCGCGGGTCGGCCGTACTGGGTCGTGAAGATTTCGTGGAGTCTTTCGAGCATGGTGGTCACCCCTTCGGTAAAGATTATACACTGCGGGGACGCATTTCACAAGAACGTTTCCGGGAACGAAAAAAGGACGACGCATCGTCCTTTTGCGGGATTCAGGAGAGGGTGACGGCGATTCCGTCGTAGACGCGGTCGCGGACCGCGAGGGCATCCGCGCCTTCGAGCCGATGCCCGAACACGGTCTTGACGGTCATGCCGTTCTTCTTCAGTTCGTAGCGGACCGGTTCGGTGCTCCAGCCGTCCTTCTCCGCGGGGTTGAGATACTCGACGTTCGCCCCGAGGAAGGCGGCCTCGATTTTCCCCTCCCGGAAGAAATCGTGCGGGACGAGCGGCTTCAGCTTCAGCGTGAGGACGCCGTCGTGCACCTTGAAGAGTTCTTTTCCGAAGAGCGCGATCGACCAGATCGAAAGCATTTCCGCGGTCGAACCGGAGAGACGCGAGACGAAACCCTGGCCGCGGACGGCCGGGTTCGGGTTGTTCGAGGTGGCGATGAACGAGGAGTTCTCGATCGTCGGCCGCCCGTAGGTCTCCGGGTCCATGAAACAGACGAGGTTCGACCGCGCTTCGCGGAAGAAGCGTTCGTAAAGACCGGCCTTGAGCAGCCCGAGCAGGTATTTGTAGGTCATGTGGAGGAAGTTCGATTCGCGCTCGAGCCAGCCCTTCGTGAACGCGCGGATGCGGCCGATCTCGAAACCGCAGGCATCGAGGTCGGCGGAAGTCTTGTAGGTACCGAGCGGCGCGTCGTAGAGGCCGGAGGCGCGGATGCGGTCGGCCATCGCGAGGGCTTCGTCCCGGCCGGCGGTCTTGAGCCAGCGTGCCGGCGCCTCGAGGAAGTCGGGAAGCCTGCCGCGGGTAAATGCCGTGACCTTCGCGAGCGGGAGCCCATAGGAGCCGACGACGGCGGTGCCGTCGGCGGTCCGGAGCGGTTCGAAGCGCGTGGCGTCGTAATGGAAGTAGGTCGGGAGCACGCCGTCGCCGATGTCGATCGCGCGGCGCACCCCTTCGTCCACGGCGGAGACGATCCGTTCGACGAGCGGTCCGAAATGTTCCGAATCGACGGTGACGGTGCCGGACGAGCCGAAACGGATGCTCTCGCGATAGGATTCGCGAAGTGCGCCGACGGCGTCCCAACGGGCAAATCCCGCGACGGTTCCGACGCCTTCCAGTTTGTCCGCGAAGGCGACGAATTCGGCGGGGAGGACGAGCGCGCCGCCGGGTGCGGAGGACAGGAAGCGGGCGAGCCGTCCGAGTTCGACGGTCTCGCTCATCCCGGATCCGAAGATGCCCGGAAGACCGTTCATGGCGTCGTTCCAGCCGGGACGGTTGGCTTCCATCTCGATGCCGAGGCCGTCGGGGTCGAGGAGGGCGAACTTGTTCGCGGCGAGGATCAGGAGTTTGGCATGGAGGGAAGTTTCGAACGTCGTCCCGCCTGCCCTGAACCAGTTGGTGCCGTGCTCGTCGAGACCGCATTTGGCGATCTTCTCGCGGTCGGGATGGCGCAGGGCGCCGTACTGGCGGATGCGGCCGGACTTGTCGATGCAGTGCTTCTCGAGCCGCGGACGGACCGAGACGGGGCTGTCGAAGGTGCGGTAGGAGGCGTCGCCGTGGAGGAGCGTCTCGATCCGGTCGGGGAACAGGTCGAGATAGCGTTCGACGAGGTCGAGGATGTAGGTCCAGTGGTCGGTCCAGTAGCCCTCGTTCCAGGAAGCCTCGATGTTCTGCGTCGCACCGGCGAAGACGAGACGGAAGAGAGCGTCGTCGTCGAGCGGGGTCCGGATGCCCATCCGCTCCATCGCGTTGACGACCGAGCCGGGGGTGAATTTGCCGGACAGGACGGGAAGCATCGCCGCGGCGCCGGAACCGAAACACTTTTCCGCGAGCGCGGGGATCGCGGACTTGTCGGCGATTTCGAACGTCGATCCGTTGATGCCGAGCGGATTGTAGCCGTCGGCCTGGATGAGCGAGGCGAAGACCCGGACGCCGTAGTCGCCCGTCTCGGGATGGAAGAACACGTCGTTGCGGCGGTTTTGGCAGACGTCGCGGAAATTGCCATTGCCCTGGGAATAGAATTCCGGCGCGATCGTGAAGAAGTTGTAGTCGCGTTCGAGGTCGCCGTGCTTGCGGCTGTACAGATAGTAGACGAAGCGCTTGTCGGCGGGGCCGATCGTCATCGGATAGCCGCCGCGGAGGAGGTTGTCGAGATAGTTCTGGCGGATGCTCTCGTCGAAGACCGGATAGGCCGTCACGGTCCGGACGTCGTCCAGAAGTCCGTCGAGGACGGCCTGGGCTTCGGTCTTCTTCGCCTCGAACCACGCGTGGCCGCGGGCGGCCAGGTCGATGCGCTTGGCGGCGACGGCGGCGACGTCGTGGGTATGGCCGATGAGGGTGTCCACCGTGACCGTCTCGCCGGGGCGGATCGTGCGCGCGAAACCGGTGAAGCCGCACGGCACCTTGTTCGCGGTCGCCTGAAATTCGTTCTTGATCGCCAGCAGGTCGTGCGTCGCGAAATGGGCGGGATGGTTCATCGCCGTGTCATATCCGTAGACGAGGTCCATGTCGACGATCGGCGTCGCCGGTTCGCCGTCGACGAAGGAGAGAAAGAAATTGCCGTCGCGGACTTCGCGCGTCTCGGATTCGTCGCCGGTGGCGGAACGCAGCTTGTAGAAGGCGAAGCCGTCGTCGAGGTTGTCGACGTCCATCCAGCTGCGCAGCAGATTCGACATCGCCTTGTATCCGCCGTGGTCGATGCCCGCGGGGAGGATCTGGCTGATCCCGTCGAGCACTTCGACCTGCGTGGAGGAGGATCCCGTGTTGGTGAATTCGACCATGCGGACGAGCGCCGCGAGCGGATCGTTGGGCAAGCCGAAATAGGTGACCCTCACCCGCAGTCCGAGGCGTTTGTTCTCTTCGATGATGGAAAACGAACCCTGTGCGATCTCCATCTGCCGTTTCGGGCGCTCGTTTTCGGGCTGGAAGATCTCATGGACGGCGCCATCGACCTTGACGAAGGTTCGGAAGCCGATCTTCGAGGTGTAGAGGTAGGCGAGATTGCCGGGATAGAATTCGAGAATGGAACCGTTCTTGTCGCGCAGGCCGAACGAGCAGATGCCCTGGCCGCGGTTGACGTAGAACGCCCAGAGCGGGACGCCGCGCTTGCCCGCGAGACCGGGAAGAAAGGAGGCGAAGGTCTTCCGTCGGTCGTAGTCGTCGATGATGAACGTCTTGTTTTCGAAGCGGTACGGGAGTTTCTGCATGGGAACCATCCTGTCGTGTGTAACCATTTACATACTTTCATTATATCGCATCGCCCCGGGTAAATCAAGCGAAAAAAAAGCCGCCCCGAGCGGGTGGCGGAAGGCGGTTCAGGAGGTGATGGACAATGCGTAGAGGCCGATCGAGAAGACAAGCGAACAGATCCCCGCGAGCGCATCGACGAGTGGTTTTCCGCGGTAGCGGCGGATGCGGACGACGAGGATAAGCCCGATGCGAACGACCGTGGCCGCGGCGAGCAGATAGAATTCGTCGTAGGAAGCGGCGCCGAAGCGGTCGCGGGCGTAGACGATCGCCGGCATGCCGACGAGGTCCGCGATCGTCATCGCGAGAATCGGCAGCGCGGACATCGCACGCGCCCCGAACGGGACTCCGCCGGCCGCGAGATGATGCGCGAGAAACGGCTGGAAGAGGATCCAGAACGCCGGGACGACGGCGAGGAAGACGAGGTAAATCGTGTCGTCGCGGAAGGAAAAGAAGTTGACGAGGACTCCCGCCGGGAGGATCATCGTGAGAAGGCATTCGCTGTAGAGCCACGGATTGTCCCGTTTCGCCCGCGCGAGCCAGGCCGGAAAGGCACGGACGGCGAGGAAGAGTCGCGTGAACATCGTATCCCCCCTTTTTGTTCCATTATACTACGGAATCGAAAAAAAAACAGGGGATTCTCCCCTGTCGCTTCATTCCTGCGGATAGACGGACGCTTGCTTCTTGTCGCGGCCGAGACGTTCGAATTTGACGATGCCGTCGATCGTGGCGAACAGCGTGTCGTCCTTGCCGATCCCGACGTTCGTGCCGGGATGGACCTTCGAACCGCGCTGACGATAGATGATCGAGCCCGCGGTGCAGAACTGCCCGTCGGAGAGTTTCGCTCCGAGGCGTCTGCCGGCGGAATCACGGCCGTTCTTCGTCGAGCTGACTCCCTTTTTGGAAGCCATGCACTCGGTGATATGTAGATTCAAGACCATTGAAATACACCTCCAGTGTCAGATATTGCGGATTACAGCGTGATTTCGGAAATCGTCAACTTCGTATACGGTTGACGGTGGCCGTTTTTCTTGTGGTAGTGTTTTTTGGGTTCGTATTTGAAAATGACGACTTTCGGACCCTTGCCCTGCTTGTTCACGACGGCCTTGACCGCGGCGCCCTTGACATAGGGCTTCCCGATCTTGATCTTGTCGCCGCCGACGAGCAGAACCTTGTCGAACGTATAGACGGAATCCACTTCCGCTTCGAGTTTTTCAACCCAGATTTCCTGTCCGACTTCGACGCGCACTTGCTTTCCACCGGTTTCGATGACTGCGTACATTCCTGCACCTCCTCATATTGGTAAGACTCGCCATCACGGTAACGCCAAGCGTGTTTGAGACCGTTCCTGAGCGGTATGCTTTACATACGAAATAATTATACGCCGGCGACCTCTTCCAGTCAAGGAAAATCGTTCAGAGTTCACCCGGATAACGGAAGTTCCAGGACGCGCGCAGCGCATCCGTCTGGCGCAGGATCTCGAGGGTCGTCTCATGCGGGCAGAGCGCGCTTTCGACGGCTTTCCTGCGGATGCAGCGGATCGTTTCGAAGATTTCGTATTCGAGGCCGTTGACGATGTGCTTGATCGCGATCTCGCGGACGATCTTGTGGTTGTTGTTGTAGACCGTGGCCACTTCCGTCGCCCAGAAATCGGGCAGGTGCACGTAGCCCTTCGTGCCGTAGATGTAGGCTTCGCGTCCCAGGTCGGCGACGATCGAGGCGTTCATCACGGCCGTGGCGTGGGGATAGAGGTAGGTGATCTTCTCGGTGACGTCGACGCCCGTCGGACCCATCGTGACTTCGGAATCGAAGCTGTCCGGGATGCCGAGGAAGAGGTTCACGAGGGTGAGCGGATAGATGCCGACGTCGAGGAGCGCACCGCCGCCGAGGGCGGGATCGAACAGACGGTCGTCCGCCGCCGCGCCGCTGTCGAAACAGAAGTCGGCGTCGATCTCGATGATGTCGCCGATTTCACCGGCGTCGACGAGCCGCTTCACTTCGAGGATCGCGGGGAGGAAGCGGGTCCACATCGCTTCCATCAGGAAGAGCCCTTTCGCCTTCGCGAGCTCGAAGAGTTCCCTGGCCTGGGCGACATTGAGGGTGAACGCCTTTTCGCAGAGGACGTTCTTGCCCGCCTCGAGGCACAGTCTGACATGTTCGGCATGGAGGCCGTGCGGCGTCGCGACGTAGACGCAGCGGATCTCAGGATCGGCGAGCAGTTCCGCGTACGTCCCGTACGCCTTCTGGAACCCGTAGTTCGTGACGAATCGTGCCGCCCGTTCGATGTCGCGGGAAGCGATCGCATAGAGGTTCTCGTTGATGCCGTTCATGGCCTGGCAGAAACGGTGCGCGATCTTGCCGGCACCCAAAACTCCGAACTTGATCATGTCCATCACCCGAGTATCATTATACTATCTTTCCGCGAAATGGAACAGCGTTTCATTCGCGGTTTGATGGTTAAGGCGTTACACATTTCACGCCCGGGCGCCCGGTACGTTTTTTCCTACGTCGCTGGCGTTCCGCCGCCGTACGTGCTACAATGGAAAAGGACGGTGATAGCATGCCCTGGTGGTTCCATCTCCTGATCGCGCTTTCCGCGATCGGCCTCTACCTCTTCCTCTCCCATCTCGTCTTCCGCCGCTTCATCCGCGTCGGAAACCGGAACAACGGCGGTCTCGTCGATCAGGAGAGCCCCTTCTTCAAGGCTTCCTGGGCGTGGTACAGATCCGTCCCCCGCGAAACCGTGAAGATCCGCGCCTACGACGGCACCCGCCTTGCGGCGACGTTCATCACGAGCGCCGACGCGAATTCCGGCCGCACGGCGATTCTCTGCCACGGCTACCGCTCCGTCGATTCCGATCTCGCCATCCTCGCCAAACTCTACAGCGACCACGGATTCAAGGTCCTGCTCCCCGACGCCCGCGCCCACGGACTTTCCGGCGGCGCCTTCACCTCGTTCGGGCATTACGAGAAATTCGATCTCAAGAAATGGATCGACCACGTCCTGCGGACCCATGGCGCCGATGAGGAGATCCTCCTGCACGGCGTCTCGATGGGGGCCTCGACGGCCTTCCTCGCGGCGGCCGGGGACATCCCGAAGAACGTGAAGCTGATCGTGGCCGACTCCCCCTTCGCTTCCGTGTGGGGCGTCTTCGTCCGTTCGGTGAGGCCCCGGCTGCTGGCAATCTTCCTGCCGGGCATCGAATTCTGGTGCCGCTACCTGTACCGCTTCTTCCTCTTCTCCATCGACGTCCCCAAGGCCGTCGCCCGCGTCCGGATCCCGTTCCTCATCATCCACTCCGTGGGGGACAGGGTGACGCCCTACGCCGCTTCCGAACGGATGGCGGCGGTCTCGCAGGCTCCTTCCCGGGAGGTGTACACGGTGCATTCCGACGTCCATGCCGAGGGATACAAGACCGACAAGGCCGGCATCGACATGAAGATCGCCGAACTCGTGCGCACCTGGTTCCAACGAAAAAAATGACTTCCGCGGAAGTCATTTTTTTTCATCAGGCAGCGTCCCGTTTCAGATAGACGCGCGCTTCATACGGTTTCAGGACGTCGCCGGGAGCGGCTTCGACGTTGTGCAGGATCAGGTCGTATCCGTACAGGTTCTTGCGGATCCGGAGCGGCCGTTCGCGCTTGCCGAAATTGCACACGACGACGAGCGAATCGCCGCCGAGGCGGCGTTCGTAGGCATACAGGCGGCGCTGACGGAAGCCGATGTCTTGATAGTCGCCGTAGACGATGACATCGTATTTCTTCCGGAGCGAAATGAGTTTTTTGTAATAGGCGAAAATCGAACCGGCGTCCGCCCTCTCGCTGTCCACGTTGATCTCCGCGGCGTTCGGGTTCACGCCGATCCAGGGCTCTCCGTCGCTGAAACCGGCGTTCCGTCCGGAAGTCCACTGCATCGGCGTGCGGGCGTTGTCGCGCGAAGAATGCGCAAGCATGCGCATCGCCTTCTTGTGCGAGTAGAGAAAGACCCTGCGGAAGAGCCGATAGATGTTGTGGCTCTCGATGTCACGGTACTGGTCGAGTTCGGTGAACGACGCGTTCGTCATGCCGATCTCCTGGCCCTGGTAGATGAACGGGGTCCCCTGCTGGAAAAAGAGCATCGTCGCGAGCATCGTCGCCGATTCGCGGCGGAGCGTCGGATCGCCGAAGCGGTCGATGCTGCGGGCCTGGTCGTGGTTCTCGAGGTACAGGGTGTTCCAGCCGCGGCCGGAGAGCCCTTTCTGCCATTTCGAGAGCGGCTTCTTCAGATTCATCGGCCGGAACCGCTTGACGAACCACTTGACGACGTGGCAGTCGGCCGCCATGTGGTCGAACTGGAACAGCATGTCGAGTTCGCGGTGGTCCTCGCCGACGTAGAGGAGGGCCGTCTCCGGATCGACGAACGCGGTCTCGCCGACGGTGAAGCAGTCGTGCTTCGAGAACACCTCGTCGCGCAGGCGCGCCAGATAGCCGTGCACTTTCGGCTCGTTCAGATAATGTTCGCGTCCGGTGAGGATGAGGCGCGGCTTCCCGTCGGGGAGCCCCGCTTTTTTCGCGATCAGGTTGATCACGTCGCAGCGGAAGCCGTCGACGCCTTTGGCGAGCCAGAACTCGAGGATCGCCTCGACCTCCCGGATGACGTTCGGATGTTCCCAGTTGAGGTCGGGCTGCTTCTTCGAGAACAGGTGCAGGTACCATTCGCCCCGTTCGGGGGAAAAGCTCCACGCCGGACCGCCGAAGAACGAGGTCCAGTTCTTCTTCTCCTTCGACCAGTGATAGAAGTCCTCGTATCCCGGTTCCCTGCGGACCGACTTGCGGAACCAGGGATGTTCGTCGGAGGTATGGTTCACGACGAGGTCCATCACGAGCCGGATGCCGCGGGCGTGCAGCTTGCCGATGAGTTCTTCCATGTCCGCCATCGTGCCGAACTCCGGCAGGATCGCCCGATAGTCGGAGATGTCGTAGCCGTTGTCGTCGTTGGGCGAGGCGTAGACCGGCGAAAGCCAGACGATGTCCGCCCCCAGTTCGGCGATGTGCGGGATCTTCTCGATGATGCCCCGGAGGTCGCCGATCCCGTCGCCGTCCGCGTCGCGGAAACTGCGCGGATAGATCTGGTAGACGACGCCCTCGCGATACCACGCGCGTTTCATGTCAGTCCCTCCCGAAGAGCCGCGCAAGCGCGCGGTCGGGACGCAGGTTCATGAGGTCGACGAGCGCGAGCGCGGTGCGCATCCCGAGCATGCCGCCGCTCATGACCGCCATGCTGCGGAGCGGCGTTTCCATCAGCGAGCGATCGACCATCCGCCGGAATGCCTCCGACTCGCCCCCGAGCTTTTTCGCGACCGCCTTGCGGGAAAACGCCGCGAGCAGTTTCCCGATGAGCGTCCGCTCCACGTCGGACAGGGTGTCGTCGACGGTGAAGGGGCGGCGGCGCCGGGCGGATGCCGGCTCCAGCTTGCGTCCGAGCAGGATCGCGAAATCCTCGTCGGTCATGATGAGACCCCTGGAAACGTCGTAAGAGGTCGCTTCGAGAAGCGCCGGCGCCGGTGCCGGGGCGGCGTCGTTCCTGATTTTCACGGGAACCGCGAGGAGCGGTTCCGCAGCATTCTTCATGATGGCGATCCCGTACGTTCCCGGGAGGGCGACGAAGCGGTCCGCGGCGGGATCGAAATAGGCGAAGTCGGTTTCGTCGAGGGTGAACGAGACCGTCGCGGTTTCGCCCGGACGGAGCCCGATCTTGGCGAATTTGCGGAGTTCTCGCTTCGCCCGGAAGACCGGCCCCTTCGCGTTCTCGACATAGAGTTGGACCACTTCCCGTCCTTCGCGCGGTCCCGCGTTCGTGACGTCGACGGACACGGTGAGGGTGCCGGGGACGAACAAAGATGCCTTCGACAGGCGCAGGTTCGCATAGGAAAATGCGGTATAGGAGAGCCCGAAGCCGAAGGGGAAGAGCACGGGCACGTTCTTCGTCTGGTAGTAGCGGTAGCCGACGTAGATGCTTTCCTGATAATACGCCTTGGCGTTGCCGGAAGCGAAGCGGCGGGCGGACGGGACGTCGGACGCCGCGAGCGGGAACGTTTCCGGCAGGCGACCGGAGGGGTTGACGTCGCCGAAGAGGACGTCGGCGATCGCACCCGCGCCGGCTTCTCCGGGAAGGTAGGCGTTGACGACGCCCTTGACGCCCTTGATCCAGGGCATCGCGACGGGCGAACCGATGGTGAGGACGACGACGACGTTCTCCGCAACCTCCGCGACCTGGCGGATCAGTTCCTCGTGCCCGAAGGGGAGCGCGAGGTCGGTCCGGTCGTAGCCTTCCGATTCGTAGGCGTCGGTGAGGCCGGCGAAGACGACGACCTTGTCCTTGCCGCGGGCGACGTCCTTCGCGGCATCGAGTAGAGCCTGGTCATAGCCGTCGCCGGTCAGGCGATAGCCGGCGGAGTATTCCCACGACACCCCCGCCGGCATCGTTTCGAGAAGGGAGTCGACGTGATCGGGGGTGACGTGCGAGGAACCTCCTCCCTGATAGCGGACGTGCTCCGCGAGGGCGCCGAGAACGGCGACCCGGTCCGTCTTCGCGAGTGGGAGGATGCCGTCCGCGTTCTTGAGCAGGACGATCGAACCGGCGGCGACGTCGCGGGCGATGCGATGGTTGTCATCGGGATCGGAAGCGATCACGACGTTGTCCTTCTTTGCGTCGACCAGACGGAGGACGCGCTCGGCGCATGCGTCGATTTCGGCGATCGTCACGAGTCCCTTGCGATGATCCTTGAGAAGTTTCCGGACGGCGTAGGGATGTCCCGGCATCTCGAGATCGAGACCCGCCCTCACCGAGCGGGAACGGCTCGAAACGGCGGTCCAGTCGGAGACGATCACGTTCCGATACCCGAACGTCTTCCGGAGCGTCTCATCGAGCAGGAAGACGTTCTCGGCGGCGTAGACGCCGTCGACGCGGTTGTACGAGCACATCACCATCGACGGATTTTCGCGCACGCAGCGCTCGAATGCCTTGACGTAGAGTTCACGGAAAGCGCGGCGGTCGCAGACGGAATCGGAGGTCATCCGCCACGATTCCTGCGAATTGAGGGCATAATGCTTCACGCAGGCGCCGACGTTCTGGCCTTCGGCGCCGCGGATGAAACCGGCGCCCATGTCGCCGGCGACGACGGGATCTTCCGAGAAATACTCGAAATTGCGTCCGCAGAGCGGGCTGCGCTTGATGTTGATGCCGGGAGCGAGGATGACCTGGACGTCCTTCGCGCGGCAGTCGGAAGCGATCGCGGCGCCGACCCGTTCGGCGAGGGCGACGTCGAAACTGGCCGCGACGGTGGCGGCGGGGGGATAACAGACGGAATGATAGCTTTCCGCCGTTTCCACGCCGGTTCCGGACTCGAGCTGCTTCCGCAGCCCGCTGGGACCGTCCGCCATCATGATCGACGGGATTCCGAGCCGGGGGACCGGGAACGTATGCCAGGCATCCAGGCCGACGAGCAGCGAACATTTTTCTTCCAGGGTCAGTTCTTGCATCAGTTTCGGTATGTCCATGGGGCACCTCCGTCGGGGAAGCAGCGTTCCCGTTCATTCAGATTATACCATCAATGAACGCCCGGCGCTACGTCAGGCGGACGAAAGCGAAAAAAAAGCCGCCCCCGGGGGGCGGCGTCAAAGACGTGGCGACTCGAACAGGATTCGAACCTGCGACCGGCGGATCCGGAATCCGCTGCTCTATCCAGCTGAGCTATCGAGCCAGCGTCCATATTATATCACGCGTGTGGTCGGTAATCAACCGTTTTTCCTCGTCCCCGCCATGAAAAAAGCCGTTCCGGAGAACGGCGGGACGGACCTGGCGACCCGAAAAGGACTCGAACCTTCGACCGACGGCTTAGGAAGCCGCTGCTCTGTCCAGCTGAGCTATCGGGCCAACGATACTATTATACCATCGTTTCCGCGCGGGGAACCCCCCAATCGATCGATTCAGAAGTCGAGCGTCTCCTTCGATCCTTCCAGCGACCGCAGCCGGGTCGCGTCCTGAACCGTTTCGAGCGCGCCACGATACCTTCCGTCGGCGTCCCGCAGCGCGGTGTAGACGATATGCACGAACCGTCCCCGGACATCCACCCACAGTTCCGCGCGGTCGGCGGCGCCCGCCGCGAAGGCGGACAGAAGCTTCTTCACCACCGGGACGCTCTTCTGCGGATGGCAGTTCTCGACGGGACGGCCGATGATCTGCGGCGTACGCAGGAAGAGTTTCTCCCGCGTGTCGTTGAAATAGCGCGTGATGCCGTACTCGTCGACGAAGGTCAGCTCGACGGGCAGCGCGTCGAAGACGAGAGCGATCTGATCGAGGTCGAGAGCGCCGGTCCGCACCGCGAACCGTCCCTGCGCCGCAACGGCGCGCGTGCGGTCGAACACCGGTTCGGGATCGGCGCCGAAAGCGTACCCGAACCCGGCGGCTTCCCGCCCGACGGCGTCCCAGTCCGCCACCGACAAGAGCGTCGCGGCGGCCGGATAGAGGATCAGTTCTTCTTTTTCGACGAGTCCGACGACGAGGGCGTGGAAGCGGCCGACGGTCTTGGCGAGAGCGACGGAACCGGCTGCGGGATCGCCGAGGACCCGACCCAGTTCGGCGACGATGAAGCGGATGTCGTCGTGAAGCGACCAGAGAACCTTGAGCGGGACGGGCGAGGGCAGAAATCCGTCAAGTGCCGGATGGAGGAGCAGCTCGGCCTTGAGGAACTTGCGTTCCAGGCAGGAAAAACGCGCGACGCGGAGGGCGAGAGCGGCTCTCGCGGCGGGATCGGCGAGGTTTCCGTACAGCGGTTTCAAGGCGTCCGCCTCGGCGAGGATGGCGGCGTTCTCCCGGCGCAGGAGGACGAGCGCGGGGTGGACTTCCCGATTCCAGGCGAAACGCCTCAGGCCGGCGTGGAGGAGATGCACGAGTTTGCCCGCTTCTTCCTTGATCCGTCCGATCGCGGCAGGATCTTCGTCGGCGAAGCGGTTCAGTCCGAGGACGTCGAACGGCGTCGCGTCCGCAAGGATGTCCCGGTGCAGCCTGGCGCTTCCGCTCTTGTCGGCGGCGGGATCGTCGAGGATGCCGGCGAGGGCGGCGTCGAGACGGGCGATGCGTTCGGGTGCGAAGCGTTGCGGCTGGTTCATGGGGGGCCTCCGGGGTGGTTCCTGCCCCCATTATACCACATCGAGAAAAAAACCGTCCGGGCAGGACGGTTCACTCGGCCTTTTCGGACGACCGCCGGTCGTCGAGGAGGGCGTTCAGAGCGGCAGCCTGCCGTTTCGCCCGTGCGGAGAGGACGACCACGGCGGCGGCGTAGGCGACGGCCGCGACCGCGGCGAGCGCATAGACCACGAACGTGAAGCGGAAGACCGCGAGGGAGAAGACCGCGCGGGTCACGGCGACGGCGGGAAGAATCAGGACGAAACCGGCGACCGCATGGAGGATCGCATTGCCCTTCGCGGTGAGGAGGACGCGAAGGCCGAGGGCGACGAAGAGGGAGAACAGGAGCGCGCCGACTTCAAGCTGGAGGAACGCATAGGTCAGATTGAGATTGTACTTCACGCCCGCGGCGACGAGGAGGAACGCCACGTTCGCGAACAAGAACGTCTTCAGGAACGTGTCGATGTACTTTTTCATCGCGGAACCCCTCCCAGCATGATCTTGAGCGCGCTCACGTAGGAACGCGAGACCTCGATCTTTTCGCCGTTTGCCAGCACGGCTTCCATCCGGCCGTTCAGCGCGGGTTTGAAATTGACGATCTTGGCGGCGTCGACGATCGTCGTGCGGTTCACGCGGACGAAGGTCGAACCGCGGAACAGCGATTCGATTTCGTAGAGTCGCATGCCGGTTTCGTAAATCTCCCGCGTCAGGCAGACGCAGGTCCGGTCGTCGACGGCTTCGAAATAGAAGACGTCGGCGGGTGGAATGCGGTACGTCCTCCCGTCTTTGCGGGCGATCACGGCCTGTTCGAAGAGGCCGAGTGCGGCGACGACGCGCTCGACCTCGGCGTCGCGCGCCTTGCAGCGGACGACGATTTCGGTTTCGTTCAGGCCCGCGATTTCTTCAACGCGGACGCGCACCGCTTCATTCCTCCGGAAGGACGAGCATCGCCGCGAGTTCCGCGAAAATCGCCTGGATCCGGTCGAGGCTGGTCAGACGGGCGTCGAGGATGCCCAGGACCTGTACGTGGGTATCGTAGATCAGGTCGAGGTTTTCACGTTCGTAGCGGTCGCGGAGCGACTTCATCAGCTTGTACGGCCGGCCGATCGAATCGCGGAGCGAGGCGCTGATCGTCTTGAGTTCTTCGCGCAATTCGGCGACGCGGATGCGATCGTCTTCCGTAAGCGTCTGGCCCGAATCGCGGAACCGAGCCACGTCGTCTTTCAGGTGTTCGAAGGCGGTGCGGACCGCGGCACGGGACAGGACGATCTCATCGTGGGTGGTGCGGATCTCGCTGCGGATCGCCCAGATTGCGGCGATCCTCTCGGCGGGCGTCGGCTCGGCTTCGCCGGCGAGGTGCGAAACGCCTTCGGACAGCGCGAGGGAAAGATCGTCGACCGTCGCATCGTCGATGTCCTCGTCAGCGATGTCGTCGAGCGAATCGACGGTTTCGACGCCGCGGCCGGCGGCGAGGAGGAAGAGGGTGAGCCCGTCGCCGGAGGCGCATCCGAGCATGGCGAGAAGGAGAATCGAGAACAGCGACACGGCGAACAGGGAGCGAAGGAGTCGTTTCATGGGAGTGTCCTTTCCGTCCGACGGGATCCGTCCGGACTGTACGATTTCATTATAGGCAAGCAAGCCGTTTCTGGCAAGCATGCGGTGCCCGAGATGCAGGAAACGGGGTGCGAAGTGCATCCGCCGGTGTTGTTTGAAAAGAAAAAAGCCCCCTTCCGGGGGCGTGACGACGATGGCGACCCGGAGGAGATTCGAACTCCTGACCGACGGCTTAGAAGGCCGTTGCTCTATCCAGCTGAGCTACCAGGTCCGGTGCGCGATGCATAGATTATTATAATACGGTCGCGCCCCTTTGTAAAGGAAAACCGCCGCGGCCGGAAGCCGCCGCAGCGGGAGTCATTTCTTGAAGCCGACGCGCGCCATCGCGCCCCACGAGTTGTCGTCCTTCAGCGAAGTCAGGAAGCCCCAGACGCGGTAGAGGCTCCAGAACTGGCGCCGGCCGAAGTTCTCGGCGATCGCGAGGCCGATCAGCTTCCAGGTGCTTTTCGCGGGCAGGAAGACGGTATGCTTCTCGGTCACGAAGAGCGAGAGCATCGACAGGAACATCCCGAGGACGATCGTCACGGTGAACATCAGGAGCGCGATTTCGAGGGCGAGGATCCCGAACGCGAACCCGAGGATGAGGGCGAGGTACGTCTGGACCTCCAGGAGCGGGCCGATCGTTTCGAAGAAGAGGTAATACGGCATCGCCAGGAGGCCGACCTTGCCGTAGCTCGGATTGCCGATCATCCGCCGATGGTAGGACAGGATGTTGATCAGTCCGCGCTGCCATCGGTTTCGCTGTTTCAGGAGGCTTTTCAGCTTCTCCGGCACTTCGGTGTAGCAGTTGGCGTTGTGCACGAAATCGACCCGGAACGGCAGCGACCGTTCGATCGCGCGGCGGGTGATGCGGACGACGAGTTCCATGTCCTCGCCGACGGTGTCCTTCTGGAACGTGGCGACGGTGAGGTAGCCGCCGACCTCCGACAGGAAGCGGCGTTCGAAAAGCCCGAACGCGCCCGAGACGATGAGGAGCGCGTCGAGTTCCGCCCAGCCGATGCGTCCGAGCGTGAACGAGCGCAGATATTCGATGGTCTGCGCCATCGGCAGCCACTTCTTCGGCAGACCGACCTGCTCGAGCATGCCGTGGTCGACGGTGCACCCGTTGACCGGCAGGATGTTCCCGCCGAGGGCGAGCGTGATCTCGTCGTGGTCGATCGTCGTCGACATCAGCTTGAGAAGCGCATCGGGGTCGAGGAGCGAGTCCGCGTCGATGCCGCAGACGTATTCGCGGGAAGCGAAATTGATGCCGACGTTGAGCGCATCGGCCTTGCCGCCGTTCGCCTTGTCGACGACGAGCAGGTTGGGGATGGAGCGGTTGGCGTAGACGGCGCGGACCGGACGCGTCTTCAGCGTCTCGTCGGCGCTGACGTTCCGGCGTTCGAGCCGGAAGTGGTCGATGAGCGTCTCGAGCGTCGCGTCCTTCGATCCGTCGTTGACGACGACGACTTCGTAATCGGGATAACGGAGGTTGAGCAGCGAGTTCACCGATTCGACGATCGACAGTTCCTCGTTGTAGGCGGGGGCGATGATCGAGATCGACGCGAGCATGCCCTTTTCGAAGAGCATCCCGTCGCGCTTGATGCTCCAGAGCAGGCGCTGATGCGCGGCGCCGCGGATCGAGATGACGGCGAGGATGAGATAGACGAGGTTCGCCGCAAGGTAGTAGACGACACTCGCCTTGTTCACGAAGATGACAAACTGCTCGGCGAGGAAGAGCGGGGTGGAGGAAAACAGGATGCGGAAGGAGAATGCCGCGAACAGGAGCGGAAAGAACAGGATCGAGACCGCGAGGACGGCACGGAGCCATCGCTTCTTGGCCGGATCCGGCTTTCCCTTTTCTTTGTCGGGGGCGGGGACTTTGGCCCGCTTCTGTCCGATTTTTCGGAGCAGTCCGGGGTCGAGGTATTCGCGCACGTGGGCAAGGAAGGACGGACTCCGTTCGCATTCCGCCCCGATCAGGGGAAGCAGCGCGTTCTCCACCCCCGCGTCGCGGTTCAGGTTCGCAAACCGGATGAGCGAGGCGTCGAGGCCGAAATCCGCGAGGGTCGCGACGACGACACCGAGGTCTTCGGCCGCGGTTTCGAGCAGACGCAGGACGAAATAGTCGATCTTGTTCGCGAGGATCCGCGCCAGCACGCGCCGTCGCTCGGGATCGGGATGGGACTTCACGAGTCCGACGATGCGGGGAAGGAGAATCGGTTCGGCATCGATGATTTTGCGGACCGCGGCGGCGATGACGTCTGCCGGAATCCTGCCGTCGGCGAGGAGAAGGAGTCGTTCGATTTGCGCGAACGTGGCTGTTCCGGCAAGCGAATCGACGGCGATGCGGACGATTTCGGGATCATCGGAATGGAGGTAAACGTCGCCCGAGAGGTCGGCGCCATGGGCAGCGACGGCGGCGAGGATGCGCCGGTACATCCGCGCGAGGCGCGGCGGCGTCATCGTCCGGTAGGCATCGCTGCATCCCCCGCCGATCTGCCGCTCGATGTCGCCTTTCTCGATGAACAAGGCGGCTTCGAAATCCGGCCGTCGGACTCCCTCGGCGACTTCGACGAAGAGTTCCTTGAGTTCCGGAACCTGACTGTTGAAGACGTCGGGAATCCGGCAGCGCGACCGCAGGATGTAGTTCTTGATGACCTGGACGGCTCTCGCCTGATAGAATCGCTTCGATCCCACGACGCTCTGAATGATGATCTCGAGCGTGAGCTGATCCATCTGTCCCTTGAGGGCGTCGATCAGGTAGAGTTTGACGTGCGACCGCTTTTCGACGCGGAGGCGATTGACGAGGGCGAACTTGGTCGGCGCCGCGGGAAAGAGCGAAAGCCGCGATGCTGCGACCTTGCGCCGGATCGCCGCGGGCGACGAGAGCATCCGGATCCAGCGTGCGATCGCACCGCGCTCGGAAAAATCGCGATAGGCCTTTTCGGCCGCGCGTTTCGGCAGATCGACCTGATCGAGCATCCGGCGATACGCGTCGGCGAGGAGGCTGGCGGAGAACTCCTTCTCCCCCGGTTCGTCGCGGTAGTAGCGGGCGACGAGATAGTCGCGGGCACGCCTTTCTTCCGCCTCGCGTTCGATCGCCGCGTGTTTGTTGAGAAACACGGCGATGATCGCCAGGACGGTGAGGAACGCGAGCGCCGACATCGCATAGAGGATGAAAAGGACCGCCGGCGTCATCGCGACAGGCCGTTCCGACGCGCCACGCGTCTGATGATGCCGTCGATTTCTTCGAAGATGATCGGCTTCTCGAGAACGAAGTCGATATCGGCCAGATTGGCGCGGACGACCGATTCGCGCGTCTTGGAATAGGTGGTGAGGATGAAGACCGCCGGTGCGCGGCTGGCGACCGCATAGAGTTCCTGGCGGAGGGCGAAGCCGTCCTTCTTGGGAACGTTCCGCTCGCAGACGACGAAGTCGAAGCGTTTCGCAAGACCCGCGTCGAGCGCCGCAAGACCGTCCGCGGCGGACGTCACCTCGTAGTTCTGCGACCGCAACAGGGCACCGAGGAGTTCGAGCGCGGCCGGATCGTCGTCGACTAGAAGCACGCGGCCGGCGCGGATTCCCTCGATGCGCGAGCGTTCGTCGACGAACGCCGAGGGCCCGCGGTCGATCGCGGAGCGCAGCCGGGCGTCGCCGACCGACAGCATCGCCTCGACGCTT
>Ga0172375_10001651_pt1 | contig 35563 bp, 33 predicted proteins | sample LakKiv1m_FD_114537 | JGI IMG/M metagenome (GOLD analysis project Ga0172375, IMG submission 114537) | Freshwater microbial communities from Kabuno Bay, South-Kivu, Congo - kab_092012_11.1m | ecosystem: Environmental > Aquatic > Freshwater > Lake | place: Democratic Republic of the Congo... | reverse complement strand
CCAACCACCGGCTGATTCTCTCCCGGTCACGAGCTGATAAACGACGATAACTTCTATCTTCTTTCCTTTTCATAACGCCCCCTTGCGGCTATTATATCCCGCAAGTGTTGCGTTAAATTACCGAAGCTACCCAGTTATCAGAAAATGAAATCACAACAACCGGACACCAGTGACATTTTATGAAAAATCACTAATTCCCGATCTCGCAACGCCGTCTATCCATTTGACTTCCAAAGGGACAGAATTTATAATTGAAATTTCAAAAATGGAGACAATTGAATGAAGGTAAAAGAAATCGCCAATCTTCTGGAAGGAAATATCCTCGGGGATGAATCTCTTGAAATCTCCGGTGTCACAAGCACCGAGTTCCCAAAAGAAGGATATCTTTCCTTCGTGAACGAAACCGGCCAACTTCAGGAATTGGAAAACAGCATAACGCCCTGCTTTATTGCGCCCCTGGAAAGCACGTCAAAAAACAAAACCCTGATCCGGGTAAAGAATCCCAAAAAAGCATGGGCGCAAATCCTTTCCGTATTCTGTCCTCCGAGGAAATTCAAATCCGGCGTGTCCGAAAAAGCGTTTGTCAATCCCTCCGCCGAATTGGCATCCGATGTAACCGTCGAACCGTTCGCTTTCATCGGCGAAAGAGTGAAAATCGGGAAAGGTTCCGTCATCCGGGCCAACAGTTATATTGATTCAAACGTCACGATCGGTCATAACACCCTCATCCATCCCAATGTCATCATCTACGATCGCACCGTTATCGGAAATCACGTCATCATTCATGCCGGCACGGTGATCGGAGCGGATGGCTTCGGATATGTTTTTACCGGCCGGGAACATTACAAAGTGCCTCAAATCGGGAATGTCGTGATCGAAGACGAGGTTGAAATCGGTTCTAACGTCAGCATTGACCGGGCAACCATTGGTTCCACGGTAATTCAAAAAGGCGTCAAGCTCGACAATCTCGTTCAAGTCGCGCACAATGTTCAAATCGGTCAAAATACCGTCGCTTCCTCCCAAGTCGGAATTTCGGGAAGCTCAAAAATCGGAAGTTGCGTCATTCTCGCGGGACAAGTCGGCATCGCGGACCACTGTGAAATTGGTGACGGCGCCATTATCGGCGCGCAGGCAGGACTCCCTTCCAGAAAAAAAATCCCCTCGCAGAAAATTTACTTCGGCTCTCCGGCACGGCCTTACGAAGTCGAACGAAAGATTCTCGCTGCGCAGCCTTTTTTGCCCGACGCCGTAAAAAGAGTCCGGGAACTCGAAAAGAAAATCGAAGAGCTTGAAAAAGGCGCGAATTGCGCCGGAAAGACCTGACCTCTTTTTATACAAAGCCGGCTTATTTTCGCTGACTGATGAGGCTCAAAAACTCCTGCCTCGAACGGGGATCCGACCGAAACACTCCGAGCATGGAACTGGTAACGCAGATCGCGTTGTTTTTTTCCACCCCTCGCATCGCCATGCATAAATGAAGCGCCTCGATCACAACACTGACCCCCTGAGGCGCCAGCAATTCCATAAGACATTCGGCAATTTGGCTGGTCAGACGCTCCTGAACCTGGAGCCTTCTCGCGAAGGCGTCTACCAGGCGGGGAATTTTACTCAATCCGATGATTTTCCCTTTCGGGATATAAGCAACGTGGCATTTCCCGTAAAAAGGCAGAAGGTGATGTTCGCAAAGGCTGAAAAGTTCGATATCTTTCACGAGAACCATTTCGTCATATTTTTCTTCAAAAATAGCGCCGTTCAAAACTTTGCCGATGTCGGTGTCATAACCGCTTGTCAAATACCGGAGAGATTCCACAACCCGCTTGGGCGTCTTCTCAAGCCCGCTGCGCGAAGGGTCCTCTCCCAGTTGAAGTAAAAAACGGCGAACCATTTCCTGCATCTCCGAAGAGAAAGCGTTATCCATACGTGTCATCCCTTTAGCGTTTTTCCTGTTTCCATCCGACCGCAATGGGAACAATTTCCGCTGAATCCGTTTGCAATCTGTTCCGCAATAGAGAGAAATTTTCCCGCGATCCCGGAATCGGGATGGCCGGCAATGACCGGCTCGCCGGAATCCCCTCCCTCCCGCACCGTCAAATCCAGGGGAATTTCCCCCAAAAAAGGAATCCCCAGTTCTTCCGCGGTACGTTTTCCTCCTCCGCTTCCAAAAATTTCCGAAATCTTCCGGCAATGGCCGCACACAAAGGAACTCATGTTCTCGACAATGCCGAGAATCGGCACCCCCGTTTTCCGGAACATGGAAATTCCCCGCCGGACATCTTGAAGACTCACGGCTTGAGGGGTCGTCACAAACAATGCCCCGCTGACCGGAACCATCTGTGAAAGAGACAATTGGACGTCCCCGGTTCCCGGCGGCAAATCAATCAACAGATAATCAAGCTGCCCCCACGCCACTTCCGTCAAAAACTTTCTGACCGCTTCATGAAGCATCGGCCCCCTCCAGATCACAGCTTCATGATCCGGAATCAAAAACCCCATCGACATGATTTGGATTCCGTATTTCCGGGCCGGCACAATTTTATCGTTTTCGATCGCCTGCGCGTGAGACACGCCAAGCATGATCGGGATATTCGGCCCGTAGATATCTCCGTCCATCAAACCGACCGAAGCCCCCAGGCGGGACAATGCCAATGCCAGATTAACGCTGACCGTCGTTTTCCCGACACCGCCTTTTCCGCTCGCAACGGCAAGAATACGTTTCACGCCGGGAATCCCGGAAGGCTGGCTCACCGAAGGTTTAACATTCGAAGTCATTCGGATTTCAACTTTCCGGACCCCCTCAACCGCAAGAAGGGCTTCTTCCGCGTGACGTTGAATCATTCCTCTCAAAGGACAGGCCGGAGTCGTCAGCTCCAGGGTCAAAAAAACCGTATCGCTTTCCGCCCTTAAATCTTTGACAAACCCCAAGCTGACAAGATCCCGGTGCAATTCGGGGTCCTCGACTTTTTTGAGTGCTTCAATAAGATGTTCGCGGTTAATCGGCATATTTTCTAACGTGCTCCGGAATTATTCTTCGGGATGACTATAACATTTTCAATTCGTCAAAACAAGTCCGGCGGAAAATCCCGGGAAAAATCACGATCTTTTTTCATTTTAATTTTGCCGTTCGGCAGGAAACAATGAAAGACGCTTATCAAAAAATATTCGCGGAAGGGATATAATTTTCCCTGATAAAAACCTTTCGCAACCGTTCAAACGCCGCGATACTATGCCGGTAGGCGGTCAAACTGATGGAAGAAGAAATCTCCTTGGCCCGGTAATACGCTTCAAGCCCCTCCTGAAACAAAGGCATTTCGGTCACTTCCTTCTCATAAATAATGCTCTCGGCCATCGCGCGGTTAAAACAGAAAATCGCGTAATAAATCCTCAGAAAAGGATTCACGGGATTTTTCTCAAGCGCCCGGCCAAACTCGGCCTTTGCCTGGTTAAACATTTTCATCTTTTCGTAGGAACGCGCCAGCCCGTAGTGATACATCCCTTGGGAAGGGTTCAGCAATATAGCCTTTTCAATTTCTTTTATGGCAGCTTCCATTTTGTCCGGGTTATAACGTTCATCATCGTAAAAGGCCTCTTTTTCCATCGCCAGCCCGAGCCAATAGTGATAGTCCGCGTTTTGAGGATCAAGCCAGATCGCCCTCTCAAGATTCTGAACGAAATATTTCCCATCCTGCCTGACTTCAAATTTGGCAAGATAGGGTTTTGTCAGAAAAACAATCCACACCAAAACCAGAACATTCACCGCGCCCCCGCCCCAAATACGCTTCCACGGCCGGTCGAAAGAAAGTTTCCGGAGGCAGTCCGTTTTTCCGTTCATCTCGTTCTGAAATTGCTTTAGTTTTACCGAAAAACCCGCGATGACGGCGAAATAAACCGCGCAGGCAGTCGTTCTCAGGGGGAAATCGTACGAACTCATTAAAATCATGTAGGTCATGGCCCCCAGCGCGGCCGCCCCGTTGTACCGGATATAAGGATCCCATTTATTTGATCGAATCGGCCAGGTTTCAAGAAAAAAACTCAGCACCATGAGAAGAAAAACCGTTCCGCCTAAAACTCCCGTTTCCGCAAACAATTCAATCCAATCGCAGTGGGCATGCAGCCAAAAACCGTAAAACACCGGATTCACGGATTTGGCGCCCTCAAACACATATTGAAAAGTGCCCAGCCCCGTTCCCAAAAGAGGATACTGCTGGATCAAGCGGGAAAAAACGTTCTGCCAGACCAGAAACCTCGAATCAAGTCCCACCTCGTCTTTTTGAAAGAGCGTTCCCAATTCTTTAAGGATGGGTTCCAGCCCGATCCAGGCCAGCATTAAAACCGTTGAAACAATAAAAAGCGTCAAAAACGAGACGGACCGCTTCCGCTTCTTCTCGGCTAAAATCCCCCAGTAAAAAATAAAAAGCGAAAGGGTGAAAAGAATAATTCCGCCCCGGGAAAGGGACATGAAAAGCGCGACGCTGGAGACCGCCAGGGCAAAGATCAGAAACAGTTTTTCTTCATATCGTTTGGAGCGGTGATGGGAAGAGTTCTTGGCGTTCAGATAGAACATTCTGCCGAGGATCAGCAAAACCACCATGCCGATAAACGCGGCAAAATGGTTCGCGTTGATGAAGGTGGAGAAAAAGGTTGTCAGATAGTTCTGCCCGTGCTCGATCTCACAGAACCAAAGGACTTTATCCGCGCCGGAAAGTTTCTGAATAATGCCCAGCAAAGAGGCGGCAAACGCGAGAATCAAGATTGCTCTTTCAAGAAAGGAAATCTGTTTTTCCGTTTGGACAAAACTCAACGTAAGCCAGAAAATCAGAAAATACACGCCGTATTTCATCAGCGCATCAAACGTCGCATGACTATAAACACTGGCTCCGAAAGCGGAGAAAGTCCCGGAAGGGATCAAAGCCTGAAAGGCTCCGACAAAAAGAAATAACAGCGCCCACAGATTGACCCGCGAACGAGTCCACGTCAAAGCATGCGTCCAGAAGACGGAGCGGTTGAACCATGCCAGGAAGGCCGCGATCACGGTCATCTGAACCATATAAAGCGGAATGGGCCGGTTGGACGCCAAGGCCAGAGGAGCAAAATAAATGAGAATCAAAAAAGCGGCCCAGACAAAAACCTTTAAAAAGGTTTCCCCGCCAAATAATATTTTAACCGCTCGAAGACTCACGCGACTGTCCCTTCCGGGTTATGGATTTTGAGAGGCGGCATCTTTTCCCCCGTCTTTTTTCTCTATTTCCTGATGCTTTCTTCCGTAATAGCGCTGGCTGTAAGCGTAATAGCGGTAGGAAGGTTCATCCCGGTCCATGTCGACCCGGTTGAGAACCACTCCTAAAAGTTTCATTCCCGTTTCCATCAAGCGCTGCTTGACCTTTTTGACAATATTCCGGCTGATTCTCCGCGAATCAATCAAAAGAATCACGCCGTCCGTTTTGGTTCCGATCACCAGGCTGTCGGCCAGACCGCTCACCGGAGGGCTGTCGATAATAACGCGGTCGTATTTTGTTTTGGCCTCACGAATAAAATTTTCCATCCGGTACGAAGAGAAAAGCTCCATCGGATTCGGGGACAAGGCCCCCGCCGCAACCATATCCAGCCCCTCGATGGCCGTTTTCTGAATCACCTCCGAAAAATCGATGTTGCTCGTAAGGTAATTGGTCAAGCCGGTCAGATTCTGCCCTCCGGCAACCAGATGCACCGTCGGATGCCTGACATCCCCGTCCACCAAAAGCACTTTCTCGCTGTCCCGGAGAAAACAGGAAGCCAGATTGCTTGAAAACAGACTTTTTCCTTCGGCGGGAACACAGCTTGTAATCAAAATGCATTTGAGAGATCCCGGAGCGCCGGAAAAATTAACGCTGACTTTGACCATGCGGAAAGACTCGGCGATGTTCGACAGGGGGTTGTAATGCACCCAAAACGCCTTCTGGTGAACTTCCTTCGTCGGCTTTTTGATCGCGGGAATCATTCCCAAAAAAGGCAGCTGAATGAATTTCTCAACATCCTCCTGGGACTTGATGGTGTCATCCAAATAATCAATAAGAAAGATAAATCCCGCCGTCACCACGAAAGCGCCCAGTCCCGCGAGCAAAATAATCGTAAATCTCTTCGGACCCGTGGGAATCGTCGGCACCACAGCCTCACGCAAAATGCGGACATTATTGATCTGGAGTTTGCTTGCCAGCGAAGTCTTAAGATTCCGGACAATGTTGTCCTGCTCAATCTTGATGCGGTCCTGAATAAATTTCAGATTGGCCTTCGCCTGCACCACTTTCGGATGTTTCTTTTTGTAAGTCTCTTTGAGGCGCATCAGCTCCGCCTCGGCCTCCGCGGCCTTTGTCTGAAGCTGCCGGATCAAAGGATCATTGACCACTGAAGGAAGGGTCCCCGCGATTTCCTGCTGGGAAACATTCTGAAGCTGGCCGTAGGTGGTTTGAAGTTGAACCTTCTTGGCGTCTTCAGGAAAAAACTGCAGGAGTTCCTTGGGCATATAAAGTTTTTCCTGCAAAGTTTGCCGGACATAAGCCTGCGCGACGGAATTGGCCACTTCCCGGCAAAGCATTTTATTGGGACCGGCAAATGAAATAATGAAGATCTGCGTGTCCCGGATCCGCCGGACATTCAAATCCCCAAGAACAATTCCCACGGCAATCCGCATCGTCCGGTCCTGCTGCAAGTCTTCGGTCAGCTTGATTTTCTTCAATGCCAGCACCGGTTCCAGCAGATTACTCTCCTGAATCGCGCTTTCAATCAGCTTGGGGTTCCGGATCAATTCAATCTGCGTGTTGTAATAGATTGCGTCCTGCTGAACCATGCTCTGATCTCTTAATTCGGCATACGCCGTGGGCTCCTGCTCCTTCTGAATCAAAACCTGGCTTGAAGACTCAAAAACATCCGGAAGCTTATACGCGTAAATCGCCGCAAGACTCAAGGCAATGACCAGCACGGCCAAAAGAATTTTAAAATGCCGCCGAAGGAGATAAAGATAGTGCTGGATATCGACTTCTTCCTGCACGTAGGTAAACTGTTCCGTTTCCATAATGGAAAGCTCTCGAATCCTTTCCGATTCCTTCAAAAACTTTCGGTCCCGGCTTTTCCGTGACCCCGGATATTCTAAAACCAGCTCTGCTGAATCACAACAATATCATTCGCTTTCAGCGGCACATCTCGCTTCTTCCCTTTGATCACATCCTCTACGTTCACCTGATAAACTTTCCTCTGTCCCGCTTCCGTCCGGATGATTTTGATCTTTTTGATATTGGCAAGCGCGGAAAATCCGCCGGCCTTCGCGATCGCCTCAAGAAGAGTCGTCTCCCCCTCCTGAGACTCCAGCTCATAAGTCCCCGGACGGTTGACCTCTCCCAAAATAGACACCGACACTTCATGATAACGCTTGACTCTCACGTACACCTGAGGATTAACGAGATAATCTTTCTCCAGAAGCACTTTCAATTTCCGCTCCAGCGCCGAAATCGAGAGCCCCTGGACCTGAATCTCCCCCAGGAGAGGGAAACTGACCGTTCCCGTCCGGCTCACCGTAACTTCCCGGCTCAATTCCTTGTCCGGATAAACTTCAATTTCGAGAATATCTTTGGGATTAATCCGGTAATCCAGTTGAACTTCTTCAAGAGGCGTCTCCTGCGAAGTCCCGGAAACTTTCTCCGGATAGAGTTTTTCGATTCCCCCGGCGCATCCTCCCGCCGCCAGGGCCATGCACAGGACAATCATGAAACACTTTTTCATCGCTTGCTCTCCAGCCTTTTCAGCGTTTAAGAAATACGCGAATGCGCGCGGCCCCGCAAAGCATCCTTCCCTGCGCGGAATTTCCGCCATCGTTCCCCCAAAATACCGATTTTTAAACCGAAAGCTCGACCTCCACCAAAAAAACATTGTTCTTGATATATCCGTCCGAATTAAAGGACGAATTCCGGTAATCGAAAGCGTATCGCAATCCGATCGCCAAATTTCGACGGATCTCATATTTCAATCCCACTTGCGTATTATAAAAATAATCGCTTTTCGTCACAATCCCTTCGGTCGGATAAAAACGCCGCGGATATTCATTTTTACGGGCTCCGATCGACCAAAACGAAGTCAGCCGCTTCAATAGCTGCCGCGTAATGCTCACCGTAAGATTCTTCGGCATAAAGTAGCTGGACCCCGCGTAGGAATTTTCCGTCGCAGATCCCGCGATAATCTGAATAATCGTCTTCGGCCCCGGCCGGTACAGATAGACGTTTTCGAGAAAAAGCCCGGTGTAATTCTTCACAAATGCCGGGTGCTCGCTCATGTTTTTCCGAATCACTCCCACATTGATGTACGCGGAAGATTTTCTCGTGAGATTCCCCCGGACCCCGACGGTCAGTCGCAAATTCGTGGAATAAAAACTCCGCAATCTTCCTCCGGTTACTTTCCCGATTCCGGTCTGGAGAAACAGGCTGGTCTTGGGAGTTAAATAATAGCTAAAACGCGGCAGGACCCATTGCTCCTGCGAACTGTTTTCCCGCAAAGATTCGGCCGAAAAATGCCGGTTATAAAAAGTGTATTCGCAGGCTGTCGAAAAATTCTTGTTAAAAAAATACTCAATCTCTCCCTCGGGACTATTTTCCGTGCGAAGCGTGAAGTTGGTCGTTTCGCTCGTGGCCCGGTCATTTCCGCGAAACAATCCGTATCTCCCCCGGACAAAAGTCTTCTTTCCGACCGGCACCTCCAAACTGGTCCTGAACCTCTGGATCACCCGTGTCACTTCATTTCCCTTTTGATGGAATCTCGCGGGCACTTCCACGCCCGGGCTGTAGCTCGCGCGCAATTTGATCCGTTCACCGCTCAGATCAAGATCCGTCAGGGAAACGACATTGTAAACGATCGATTCTTTTTCTTTCGGATGCCTTTCATCGAAGTAATTCGTATCGTAACTGTTTTCGTACTTAAGACGCGTCGCGAACCGTTTCCGTTTCCGTTTCTCAAGCTCAAGCTTAAGCGCTTCAATCCGCGCTCTTCGCTCCTCGGCTCTGAGTTTTTTATATCCCACCTGCTGAATGGCGAGAAGCTCAGCTTCATTCTCCGCATCCTGATCCTGGGCCAGCGAATCAACGGATCCGATGATTTCCCGATCCACTTTATCGGCCGCTTCCAAAAGCCGCGGAGAAAAAGAGCCTCCGGTCAAAAGCAGGAAAACAAATATTCCTTTTCGCCATGGCCGGTTCATGTTTTGACCTTCTCAAGTTTTCCGAAAGCTGCTCTTGCCGGTTTGTAACCGGGCTCGATTTCAAGCGCCGCTTGAAATTCACGCCGGGCCAAATCAAACTTTTTCAGCCCCTGATAAGCCAGTCCAAGATTGTAATGGGCCTGAAAATAATCGGGCTTAATCTCAAGCGCTTTTTGAAACTGCTCAATCGCATCAAGAAATTTTCCTTTGTACCATAACGCATACCCCAGATTGTTGAATGCTTCCGGCATCGGATTCGATTTTTCAACGCCCTGCAGATGCAAATCAATCAGCTCCCGGTAATACCGGATCGCCGAATCATAGTCCCCCAGCATTTCCTTAAGCCTCGCGAAATTGTACAGAACGGCAGGATATTTTCTGCGAATCGCCAGTGACTTTTTATAATCCTGAATAGCGCCCGCGAAATCCCCTCCCAATTCTCTCACATACCCCTGGGCCCCGATCGTGTATTCATCCGGTTGAATCCGGATCGCCTGTTCGGCGCGTTTCAACGCGAGCTCTTTTTCCTCCAGAAGAACCAGCGCCGTGGCCAATCCGCTGTAAGCCCACGCGTCCCTTGAGTCCGCCTTGACCGCGTCTTCAAACGCCCCCTTGGCCTCGGCAAAGAGCCCCCGTTTCAAAAGGTCAAATCCGTAGTCCACAAACCCGCTCCGGATAAGAGGACTGATCTCAAGTTTCGAATATTCGCTGAAGCTTCCGGCGGAAAAATTTTCCGACAATTTGTCAAAAGCCCTCGCCGCGAGAACCGGATTCTGCAAATCGTAGTAGTAGGTGTATCCCACGCGAAACTGGGAAAGCATCGCCAAATCATTGTCGGGAAACGCAAAAGCAAGCTCCTCGAATTCCTGAGATGCTTTTTCGTAATTCCCGATTTTGTGAAAGCTGTCCGCCAACTGGTAACGGCCGTACACCGCGAAAGGGCTTTCGGGAAATCTCTCCACCAACTCCTGGAACACCGTGATGGCCTCGTCATATTTCGCGTGAAACTTCAGCGTGAGTCCCAGATAAAAAAGCGATTTCATCGCCTGCTCATTGTCCGGCAAAACCGTCACCGAATTCCTGAACGCTTCTTCCGCTTTGGCCAATTCAAAGAGTTTGTAATGGAGCAAAGCCGTTTCGAAATAAACCTGTTGCAGATCCCTCGCGTTTTTAACCTCTTTGATTTTCCCGAGCAGGCGTTCCAAAGTCGCTTTTAACGCAACGCGCTCTTCCAGATTCAAAAGAAGCACTTCAGCAATCTGTTCCGCCTTGGTCCCCTCGTTTTCCCGTTTTAATTTCAAAAGCAACATTTTCGCCCGATCAAACATCCCCGCTTTGATGTAGGTGTAGGACAAATCGAACTTGACGTAAAGAATCTCCCGGCAATCTTTAGCCTGCCGGATCAATTTCTCATACCATTCAATCGATTTGCCTAACTCCCATCGCTCGTCGCATTGATGCGCTTCATCGTAAAGCTCCTTTTCCTCCTGCGTAAACTCTCTTCCTTTCTGCATGAGCGCTTCAAACTCGGTGGACCTCCGTTTCCCGCCACCCAGCCATGTCTGCAACGTCTGCGTCACCGAATTCATCCATTGTTCCCATTGCCGCTGCATCTTCTGCCGGTTTTCCAGAACATCTTCAAGAATCAGTTTCACTTCCCGGATCTGCCGGAAATCCTTGGCTTCAAACGCGATCGATTTCGAGAATTCGAGTCCTGTCAGCCGTTTCGCGTCAAAACTTTTTTCGGACAATTCGGACATCAGCAATTCATCCAAAAAAAACTTCAAAGCCCGCATATCCTCCATCGTCTGCGCATAGGCAACTTGAGAAAGGGAATTTTCAAGAAGGGAAACCGATCGATCAACCAAAAACCTGTTGTAGGCCGTGAAGAAAGCAAAGATGATGACCAGCAGGACGAGCAAAGTGCCCAAACTCGCGTAGAGAAGGAATCCCCTCTCTGACGTAAAGTTCGCAGGATTGAGACTTTCTTTTCCTCGTTTATTCAGCGATATCATAAAATTCGTCAAAAGCTATCGTACAATAGCCCCTCTGATTGGTCAACGAGTTCATCTTAACCGCGTACAGGGAAATCCCTTTGCTTCTTGAAAATACGCCGATTTCCACTATATTATTAGAAGGCTTTTTTATATACAGAAATATCTATTTGAGCTAGTCTTCTAATATAACGGCATAGCATCCGGAAACTGCAACTTGAATCCTTTGGGAAAAGCGGGGGTTCCCTCAATGTTGCAAGCAAGGCGGAAAAGCTTTTTCGAATCACAGAGCTTTCACGAAAACACGCGCTGTAACATGTTTTGTTTAAATCAGTTGTGGCTTAATTAAAATGCTGAAAAAATCACCCAGAAGGAAGAAAGCTTCGCTTTCCAAAAGGATCATTTCCCTGATGATCCTGGTGTCCACCCTCATGATTGCCGCGTTTACATTCATCCAACTCATGAATCAAATCCACAGCATCACGAAAGTCAATGACACGAAAGGGAGTCTATCGGCCGTCATCATCAAAACCCGCATGGAAAATCTTATCGAGCAATCAAAAAATTCCGCTGAAACCAACGAGCGTCTGAAAGAAGCTTTATTCTCCCTTTACGGAGACAAGATCATTGAGGAAGCCTGGATCATTGACAAAGGAAAAAGGATGGTCGCCACCACAAGCCTCGCTTCCCATTACACGTTCAATCTCTCCGAACGTTACATGATTGAAACTCTTTTCGGAAAGACAGTATTTGACCGCTGGCTTTACACTTTCCGGGATCAGGAAAGCAACCGCCTGGACGTCTATATCCCGCTCATCATTGAGGGAAAATTACGATTTCTGGTTAAATCGAGTTTCTCGCTGGAAAACGTTCAGGAAGCGCTGAATCAGGTTTATCTCCCGGTCGGATTAATGATTCTGGTCGTCATTCTGATCAACACCATACTGGGATTTGCCCTGTCCCGGTCTCTCATCGCGCCCATCGCCCTGCTCAATGAAGCCACAAAAGAGATCGCAAAGGGAAAACTGGAACTCCGGGTGAATATCCTCACCGGAGACGAGATTCAGGAACTCGGAGAGACTTTCAACGAAATGACTTCGGCGCTCAACAAGATGAAAGAGAAAGCCGAAAACGCGAATCCTCTGACAAAACTCCCCGGAAACATCAGCATCCGGGAAGAAGTGGAAAAACGGATTATGGAAGGACGGAAATTCACCGTCGTTCATTCCGATCTCGACAATTTCAAAGCTTTTAACGACAAATACGGCCTCTCAAGCGGTGATCGCGCCATTCAGCTCACCGCGGATCTCCTCAAAGAAGCCATTGCCAAGCACGGCTCCCCGGATGATTTTCTCGGGCATGAGGGAGGGGATGACTTCGTATTGATTTCCACACCGGAACAGGTGGACGCGTTGACCGATTATTTTCTAAAACGCTTTGACGAAGAGATCCCGAAACTTTTCAATGAAGAAGACAAACAGAGAGGCTACATCATCGCCAAAAGCCGGCAGGGCGTCATCTGCAAATTCCCCATCATGTCCATCTCTCTGGCGGGCGTTTCCAATCAGCAGAGAGACCTTCGGAGCTATACCGAAATCACCAACATCATGCCCGAAGTCAAAGAAAAAGCAAAATCGCTTTCCGGAAGTGTTTTTGTTCTGGATAAAAGGAAAAACTAGCCTCTAAAAATCAGGAAGGCGAAACATTGCAAGCTTCCGGATCCTGTCTGCAAGGATCGCAGGAAGCGGGATCGACTTGGCAAGGGTCTACGTCGTCATCCACGTCATCATCAATGTCGTCGTCCACGTCATCATCCACGTCGTCGTCGACGTCATCGTCCACGTTGTCGTCCACGTCATCATCAATGTCGTCGTCCACGTCATCATCCACGTCGTCGTCGACGTCATCGTCCACGTTGTCGTCCACGTCATCGTCTCCGGCTTTCAAAAGAGCTTCTTCTTTAGCCTCGATCACTTCCGGTTCGATACGGGCATCAACGGGAATTTCTTCCTTGCTGACCACGGCCTCTTCGGCAGGCGGCAAAACAAGAGCCGTTTGAGACATCAAGGGGTCTTTAAAATCCGGCGATTGCAGAATTTTCGAAACCGCTTCTTTCGTCAACGCATCCCCCGAAGGGATCATAATTCCCCGCTGCTCAAGATAGGCCACATAAGCATTCTTCCCGGCAAGATCTCCTTCGGCAATCAAACGTTTGACTTCCTCTTCTGCCCGCAAACAGGACACTAAAAACGGAGCCAATTGCCTGGGAGTCGTAATTTCACCGCCGGGCCGCCATTCTCCATCAACCGGTTTGAGTCCTATTTCATTTAGAAATCCCATTTGCTGAACCGCTGGAGTTTCAGGTTTGAAATAAAAATCAAGGCCTTTTGCTTCAACGACCAGTTGAGCCAATTCTTCTTGAGAAACGCCCTTTTGCGAGTCTCCCGCCGGAGAAAAATTTTTCTCTTCTCCTCCTATCGCATAGGAGAATAAGCAGAGAAAACCTATGAGACACCCCATTCCTATTTTTAGCTTACTCATCTTTTTTCAAATCCTATCTTTTTAAATCACAAAACCACAATTTTACCAATTAAAGTGTACTTTATAAATCTTTTATAGTCAAATCAAACTTGAAAGAGTTGTACACTATTAAAAACAGGGTGAGGTTATGGCCTAATCACAACGCCATTATTTTCAGTATTTTACAGCGCCGTTTTTTAAATGCTTCCATAAAAATAAAAATAGCAATCCGAAGAAGAATAATCCAAGAAGGCCATCGTAAAGATTCTTATCCCCAAAAATAAGCAAAGAAGCGTTCGGGACACTCCCGACAAACCAGCCGTCAACTTTAAGAAAGAAAACACATCCCGCATGAAGGCCAATGGAGAGATAAAGAGAATTTGTTTTCAAATAGCAGTATGAAAGAATCACGCCGAATAAAAACAAACCGAGAAATACGGGAATCAGCTGTACCGGATTCAAGAACGGATCCAGCAAATGAATCATCGTTTTAAGACTGTCCGTGAACCCGGGATTTGCGGGGATCGGATAATTTCCGCCTTTGAAAAAATGAAGCAAGGCATAAAACACATTCGTTCCCGCCACGCTCAAAAAGAGAGGCCACCGTTCTCTAAGCCGATTGTAAAAAAAACCCCGGAAGAAAGTTTCCTCGAGAATGCCGATCAGAAAAGCTCCGAAAACATATTGGATGGTTTTTACGGACACAACCGCAAATCCCTTCCACCGGGGGACAAACTCCCTTCCTCCCAGAAAAATCGCGACCGCAGTCAAAAGCCCCAGCGTCACGACCCCGAAAATAAATCCCCTTGATAAAAAAGAAAACGAGCGGTTCTGTTCCCACGTCAAACCATAACGCGATAATCCTTTGAAATCCCAACGGATAAAACACACAATCGCCAAAAGAGAGAAAATCATGACGAGACGGCTCAGAATTCGCTCGAATTTAAATCCCGAAAATTGATAAATCCAGGGCGCAAGAAAAGCGCTGGCCAGCAAAATGACGAGGAACACCAGAAAAAACTTCAGAAATTTCATTGAATCTCCACCGTTAATTCCAGCTCGCAAACGGCGTTGCCGGGAAGCGTTACGACTCCGACCGCCGTCCTCACATGGATTCCTTTCTCGTTAAAAACCTCTTTCAGAAAATCTGAAGCTCCGTTCAAAACCTGCGGGACATCAAAAAAAGAAGGATGCGTCTGGACATAACCGACCACTCGAACGATCCGCCGCACCCGGTCCAGCGATCCATAACGGCCGCGCAAAACACTGAGCGCATTTAAAGCGCACAAACGCGCGGCTTCTTGCGCCCGGGCAAGCGTCACCCCCGCTCCGACTTTCCCCTGATACACCACTTCCTCCCCCTTTCGGGGAAGCAGCCCGCTCAGGAACACGAAACGGTCCATCTCAACCAGAGACACATACGCCCCGGCGGGAGCCGGCACGGGCGGCAATTCCAGATTCATTTTTCCTAACATCTCTTCAGCGTTCATAGGGTTTAACTCCTGATATTAAAGTGACAATTCCTCCGCTGCAAGAAAAAATTCCGACACCGGAAAAACCCGCCTCTTCAAGTTTTGTCCTGATTTCATCTGGCGGATAGAATTGCCGGATAGAATCCGACAAAAAAGAATACGCCTGCCGCGATCCCGAGAACAGAGCGCCTGCCGCGGGCAGATATCCTTTGAGATAGACGGAATAGAGTCTCTTCAGCCACCATGAGCGGGGACGGGTCAACTCAAGCAAAACAAGCTTCCCCCCGCCTTTCAAAACGCGAAACGCCTCTCTAAAAAAAGGCTCCAGCCCGGAAATACTCCGGAGCATAAATGCCGCGGAAATCAGATCGAACGAGGCCCCGTAGAAAGGAATCCCCGCTGCGGCGTCGGCTTCAATCCACAGGACGGAAGAATTCTTTCCGGACTGTTTGGCTCTTGTCAGCATCTCCCCGCAGAAATCCATCCCGCATTTCTTCTCAAACCGCTGCTTCTTCAAAAACGCGTCCAAAAACCTTCCCGTCCCCGTCCCGACATCCAGAATCGAAGTCTCCCGCCCCTCCAGCGCCTGGCGGACCGCCCATTTCCTCCAAATCTTGTCACGACCGAAACTCAGAAATCCGTTCAGAAAATCATAACGCGGAGCGATCCGGGAAAAAATATTTCTGGCACAAGACGCCTCCGGAGGCGAGAAAACCTTCTTCTCCGTTTTCATCGATCGAACTCTTTGACAACCGCGTAATTCGTGTCCCTCTGAACGGGTTGATACCCGCTCCGGCGAATCAACCGGACCATATCCTCCGCCGCCGTTTGAAAGCCGATGCCGGTGGGTTGGATCACCAACTCTTCCATCAAAACGCCTCCCATATCATTGGCGCCGAATTCAAGAGCCGTTTCGGCCAGCCGATGGCCTTCCGTAACCCATCCGGACTGAATGTGAAGAACATTGTCCAGCATCAGCCGCGCAATCGCCACCGTTCGCAGATAATCCCATCCTCCGGCCATGGGCAAATCATGCAACCCCGGAGTCTTCCGGGGCGAAAGCGTCCAGCAGATAAACGCCCGGAACCCTCCCGTTTCATCCTGCAAATCCCGTATTCTCAGCAAATGCGAAATCCTCTCCTCCGGCGTTTCAACATGCCCGAACACCATGGTCGCCGTCGACTTCAGGCCCACTCCGTGCGCGCAGCGCATCACTTCAATCCACGCATCCGCGGAAAGTTTTTTGGGGCTGATCCGGGAGCGGACCCGGTCAACCAGAATCTCGGCGCCGCCGCCCGGAAGTGAATTCAACCCCGCGTTTTTCAAGTCAGAAAGGATTTCCGAATAAGTCATTTTTTCCCGTTTCGCGAGCATATCGATTTCAGGCGGAGAAAATGAATGGACATGAATTCCGGGAAACATTTTTTTTATCTTCCGGACCAATTCGACATAGTATCCGAGGCCCAGTTCGGGATTTAATCCTCCCTGAATAAGAACCTGTGTTCCCCCCGCATCGGCCGCCACACGGACCTTTTCCAAAATTTCCTCGTGGGTCAGCACGTAGGCTTCTTCACTCAAAACATCACGGGAAAACGCGCAGAAGGAGCATTGCGCGACGCAGACATTGGTGCAATAGATATTCCGGTCCATAACAAAAGTAACCTGATTCAAAGGGTGCATTTTGCGGCGCATCGCCGAAGCGGCCATTCCCAGGGAGGCGAGATCCGCCCGATACAGCGAAACGCCCTCTTCCCGCCCGAGCCGCTCACCCCGGAAAACTTTTTCGAGCGCTTCCCGAGGCTCCTTCACACAAAACATCCCTTCTTTATTCCGCCGGCTGAAGTTTCAAAAAACTCCAATTCAGGAGGGGCGGAAATCAATCCTGCCGTCCGCGCATATTCAAAAAAAAGCTTCAACCCCTCCCTTACGTCTTCCGTCATGAAATAACGCAGGCCCGCCAGATAGCCGGCCGCGAGGGCCTTTTCATCTTCACTTAAAAAATCGCCCGGACGGACCAAGGCATCGAGACGTTTCAAATTCAACCGCAAAACGGCGCTCAGCCTTTTTTGAAAATCCCGGACCCGGGAGGGATTCTTCTCGGCAAAGGATTTCCGGACAGTCCAGACCGCGAAACAAAACGGCAGGTGCGTCCATTCCCGCCATAATTCGCCGACGTCATAGACAAATTCCGTCCGGCGGCGAAAAAACAAAGCTTCATCTCCGATCGCAAGACAGGCCGGATAATCGCGAATCATTTCTTCCGGCGGAAGAGGACTCGACTCATAGGAACAGGAAAAATTCCAGCGCCGGGAAAAAAGGATCTTGAGCAGCGACGCAGCGCTCAGACTCTTGGAAGAAAGGGCGATCGTCTTTCCGTCAAGCTGTTCCAGAGGACAGGTACTGTAAAGCAGAACGCTTCCCACTTTCCGGTCAGCCGCGATGCAAAGCTCCGGAAGCACGACGTATTCACCGGGAGACATCGCACAGAACAGCGAAGAGGCTATCCCCGCGTCGATTTCATTTTTCCTCAGCTTTTCATTAATTTCCGCGGGCGTCCCGGGGAAAAATTCAAAATCAGCCGCGTCCCGGGGATCGGTCAGCGAGTAAAAGAAAGGAAGGGTATTTAAAAAATCGATTTTCCCTATTTTCAAGAAAAATGCTCCTTTGGCAAAACGGCGTCCGGACTCTAAACTTTCACCGCTCCGGCTTCCCTGCCCGGCTCAAGCCCCCGGAGAGTTGTTCAAAAAATTCCGGTGGACTCCTGAAAGGTCCGCCCCGGAAATTCGTCCGAATCTTTCCACCGTTTCAAAAGCCCCGCCTCGATCCCCAAAAGATCAAAGACTTTTCCGGCGATAAAATCCACCAGATCCTCCACCTTCTCCGGTTTTCCGTAGAATCCCGGACACGCGGGAACAATGTCCACTCCCAGCCGGGCAAGTTTCAACATATTCTCGAGATGAATCGCGCTGAGAGGCGTCTCCCGCGGGACCAGAATCAGCCGCCGCCGTTCCTTGATCGTCACATCCGCCGCGCGTTCGACCAGATTGGTCGAAATCCCGCAGGAAATACGGGCCAGCATCGAAACACTGCAGGGAATGACAACCATCCCCGAAGTCAGGAAAGACCCGCTCGCGACCGGAGACAGCAAATCCTGATAATGCGCATACCGGATCTTTTCGGAAACCGCGGGCGGGAACAGAGTTTTCAGAAAAGAATCGTCTTTCAAATCGCCGATTTCGATTCCAAGCTCTTCCCGAATCACCGTTCTCGCGGGGTCGGTGACCGTGAAAAAAAACCGGTGCCCGAGCCGGGCGAGGACTTCGGCGAAACGAAGGCCGTAAGACGCCCCGCTTGCTCCCGAGATCGCGACAAAAAAAGGATTCATGAGGTTCTCCCCCGCCGAATCAAGCCGACATCAGATCGAAAAAAACCGCCAAAAAAAGCGTGACACTCACCATCGCGTTCATATAAAAAAAAGCTTCCTGCACACCCGAAAGCCCCCTCCTGAAAACAATCCAGTGCTCCCGGAAAAGAAAAACGGCCGCGACGAAAAGGCCGGTCCGGTAAAATCCGCCGAGAGGAATCCATTGCCCGAGGCAACCCATTAAAATCAGCGTCATGGCATGAAGTCCGCGTGCCGCCCACAAAGTAGCTCCCTCGCCGAATCTTGCCGGAAAGGAATGAAGGCCGTGCCCCCGGTCAAAAGCAATGTCCTGAAGCGCGTAAATCATATCAAACCCGGACACCCAGCAGCAAACAGCCCCCCAAAGCAAAAGGCTTGGGATTGAAATTTCTTCCCGGCTCGCGACCCAGCCCCCCACCGGAGCCGTTCCCAAAATCATCCCCAGAAAGAAATGCGACAACAGAGTCACCCGCTTGAGCCACGGATAAATCATGATCATGATGACAGGAATGGGGGAAAGCGCTGCGCAAAGAAGGTTCAATTTCAACGCGGACAGGAAATAGAGGCCCAACGAAATCAGAAAAGCAAAAAAAGAAAATTTTAAAGACAATTTTCCCCGCGGAAGCGCCCAGTTTCGCGTCCTCGGGTTCAGGGCATCCCATTTCCGGTCGGCGATGCGGTTATACGTCATTCCGGCGGTCCGTAGCCCCACCATCGCGGCGGTCACCCAGAAAAAAATTCTTCCTCCCGGAATTCCCCCCTCGGCAAGAAAAAGCCCCAGATAAGCGAACGGTAGCGCAAACAAGGTGTGCTCAAACCGTATCATCGCGAAAAAGGTCGAGGCTTTATCGAAGAAATTTCTGATCGAGGCCATACTCCCTCCACCGCTCCGTCACCAGTTTTCTCACGCGTTCTTCCATCTCAATATCCGGCGGCCAAGCCCTTGTCATTCCCTCCTCCGGCAGTTTCCTCGTGCAATCCACTCCGAGCTTCGAGCCGCACAACTCCCGGCTTGAAGCGATATCCAGCTCATCCAGAGGCCCATCGGCCAAAACAAGGTCCCGCCTGGGATCGACGTTTGAAAACGCGCGCCAGGAAACTTCCGCCGGATCCTGAAGGTTCACGTCCGCGTCAAAAACAAAGACCATTTTCTCGAACATCAACTGCCCCAATCCCCATATGGAATGCATGATCTTTCTCGCGTGATGCGGATAGCTCTTCCGAATCGAGACCAGAACGCAATTCGTAAAAACTCCTCCGACCGGAAGGCTCATATCGGCAATTTCGGGTAATTGGATTCGGATCAGCGAAAGAAATATTCTCTCGATCGCTTTTGCGATATAGGCGTCTTCCATCGGCGGACGCCCCACCACGGTCGCGGGATAAATCGCTTTTTCGCGGCGTGTCAGGCATTGAACGTGAAAAACGGGAAACTCTTTCGGAAGCGAGTAATATCCCGTGTGATCGCCGAAAGGCCCCTCCAGCCTCCTCTCATCAATTTCCACGTATCCTTCCAGAACAAACTCACTTTCCGCGGGGACTTCAAGATCGACCGTCCTGCATTTGACCAACTCCAGGGGCGCGCCGCGCAAGAACCCGGCAAACGCGAATTCATCGACTCCGAACGGAAGTGGCGCCACCGATGAGAACATCGTCACCGGATCCGCGCCCAGGACACAGGCCACTTCGAGCCTTTTCATCCCCAAGGCCTTCGCCTTCCGGAAATGCTCAGTCCCATCCTTATGAATCTGCCAATGCATCCCGGTCGTCTTCCGGTCAAAAACCTGCATCCGGTAAGTCCCGGCGTTCCGGATCCCGGTCTCCGGATCTTTCGTCAGGACCACCGGAAACGTAATGTACCGGCCCGCATCCATCGGCCAGCACTTCAAAACAGGAAGCCGGTCAAGATCACAGTCCGTTTCAACCACCTCCTGACAGGGGCCTCCGTTGACAAGCCTGGGGATCACTTTGCTCAACTGATGAAGCTTCGGCAAAAATCCGATCTTCTCGGAAAACGTCGCGGGCAGCTTCAATTCAAGAAAGCCCGAAATCTTCCGGGTGATTTCCTCAAGCGACGAAACCCCCAAAGCAAGATTCATCCGGCGGAAAGAACCGAAGAGATTGGCCGCCAAAGGGAAGGAAGAGCCCCGGACTTTTTCAAAAAAAAGCGCCGGGCCCTCTTTTTTCACCACGCGGTCACAAATCTCGGTGATTTCGAGACAGGGATCCACCTCGCGGGAAATGACCTGAATTTCGTTTTCGTTCTTTAACTTCTCGATGAATTGGCGAAGATTGCGGACCATGTTTTCTCACCCAATCCGATCCAGGTCCCGAACAAACCCGTCAATTCCCGAAACGGCAGGACTTCAAAAACCCTCTGAATCAGTTTTAATTCTTCTTCCGGAAACAATTTCCTCTTCTCCAACTCCGTCAAAAAAGCCCTGGCGGACCTGCATTCAAAAACGAAAACCGGAAGAAAGAAAATCAAATAGACGGAAAACGAAAAGATCCCCCACGGATACAAAAACCGGAGAGCGGGAACCAATCCGGCGAAGATCAGCGGAAACCCGAAAGCTCCGATCCGGCGCACCCCAGGCGAGAAAAATGAGGCCGCATAAACAAAGGAATCCCCCCGCATATGCTGGACCGCGCGGTTGACTTCATACAGGGCAATCCCGATTGCCCGGAAAGACGCGCTTTCGTAATCGCCGGAGGCAAGATTCAGTGTCTTCGTTTCCGCCGAATACCGGCTGACTCCGCTTGTTCCCCCGCTTTTCACGATAATGTCAAAAAGCTGAAAATCGTCCAGCACCCGCCTGGCCGCCTGCCAGGCGCCGGAAATCGATTGAGATTTGACGGAAGTGAAAAATTTCAGAGTTTCCCGCAAGCGATAAAAAAAATAACTCAGAAAACAAAAAATCAGGAAAAACACGAGGAGTTTCATGCGCTTATTATAGTGGAATCATTTGCGAAGCGCCACGATCAACTGCTTCATGTCCCCGGCCAGATCGCTCACCCACCGCATTCGCTGCTTCAGCGCGGGGTGTTCCAATTCCAGCATCCTGGCATGAAGCGCGTGCCGGGAGATCCAACCGGATTCCCCGCCATAGAAAGTATCCCCCAGAATCGGATAGCCCAAATAGGCCAGATGCACGCGCACTTGATGCGTCCGTCCCGTGACGGGTCTCGCTTCCACATGCGTTGCGTTCGGGAAACGTTCAATCACCCGGAAGTACGTGCAGGCGTCCTTCCCCCCGGAAGGTTTGACCACCACTTTCTTCCGATTCAGAAAAGACCGTCCGACGGGTTCTTCGCATTTCATTTCGTCGTGCTGAATCACTCCCTTCACCACCGCCTCATAAATCTTCACGACGGAATGTTTCCTGAATTGCCTTGCAAGGTGTCGATGCGCGGCATCATGTTTGGCGACCACCATCACTCCGGAGGTATTCTTGTCGAGACGGTGCACAATGCCGGGACGCACGCCCCCCCCGAGAGAAGAAAGTTCATTCCTCGTATGATAAAGAAGCGCATTGACCAGCGTGTGCTCCGGATTACCGCAGGCGGGATGGACCACCATTCCGGCAGGTTTATCAATGACGATAATATCCTGATCCTCATGCAAGATTCGCAGGGGAATGTCCTCGGGCCGGTTCTCGGGGGCCCCTTTTTCTTCGATTTCAACCGCGATGGCATCGTCCGGCCGGATTTTGTAGTGAGGCTTTACGCTTTTTCCGTTCACCCAGACGCGGCCCGCGAGAATCACTTCCTTGATACGGGTCCGGGAAAGATCGGGAAGGTTTTCCGCCAAAAAAAGGTCCAGTCGGACCGCCCCCTCGTCCTGAACTTTAAACTCTCTTTTGATGGCTGTCATGTCTGATCGAGAGAAAAATCAATCCGGCCAATCCGGAAAAAACAAGAAAAAGGCTGACACCCTGCGGCAGCGTCAGGCTTCCGACCACCGCGACGTTGTCCCCGCGAAACTGTTCCAGAAAAAAACGGCCCGCGCCGTAGAGCGCGAAATAAAGAAAGGAGGTTTGCCCTTCAAAAGACTTTCTTCGATGGCACCCAAGCAAGACCGGAAACATGCTGAAATTAAAAAGGGCCTCATAAAGCTGGACGGGATGAACCGTTTCGGGGCCCAGAGGGTAAGATACCGCCCACGGAAGCGTCGTGAATTTTCCGTAGCAGCAGCCGTTCAGAAAACAACCGATCCTTCCCACTCCATGGGCCAGCAAAACATAGGGGGCGAAAAAATCGGTGATTTTGAAAAAAGGCCTTTTTTTGAACCGGGAATACGCCCAAAGAAAAAAGAGCCCCGCAAATACGCCTCCGTAAAAGACCACCCCGCCCTGCCAGATCGCAAAAATCTCAAGCGGATTTCCCGCATAGTACCCAAAGTTCTGAAAAACATAAAAAAGGCGGGCGCCCAGAAAGCTCGCGACCGTAAACCATAAAACGAGGTCCGCGGTTTCCTCGGCGGACCACCCCTCCCGCAGGGCGGATTTCCTCATGAGCAGCAGGGCCAGCAGCACTCCGAGGGCGACGCAGACTCCGTAGGTGTGAATTGCAAAATCGCCGATGTGAAACAGAACAGGACACATCCGTCAATGTTTCCGGAATACCGACACGAAAAAGATGAGAACTCCCGCGGAAATAAAGGTGTCGGCAAGATTAAAAACGGGCCAGACGCGAAAATCGAGAAAATCCACCACATAACCGAACCGGATCCGGTCAATCAGATTTCCCGCGGCCCCGCCCAGAATAAAAGCGATTGGAAGGGATTTCATCCAGTGAAGAGATCTCATCCTGTGAAGAAAAAAAACAAGCGCGATCAAACACCCCGAAACCAGAAGAATGAGAAGCCAACCCAAACCGGGAAGAAGGCCGAATGCCACTCCCGGATTCTCAACCAACGTCCAGTGAAAGACATGAGGAATAACCGGAACGCTGCTTTCGCCAGCCAGAGTTTTTCTTGCGATTAATTTCGTGATTTGATCCAGCAGGACAATAAAGAAACTGACCGCGTAAGGAAGCATGGGTCGGACGGAAAACTCAGGAGGGTTTCCGTTTCGCTTTGCGTTCTTCCTCCTGTTTGCATTGGACGCAAAGCCTTGCGTAAGGAACCGCCTTCAACCGCTCCACACTGATTTTGCTGTCGCACATCTCGCATTTCCCGTAAGTTCCATCTTCTATTTTCTGCAGAGCGGCTTCGATTTCGTTGAGGACTTTTTGTTCCGTCGAAGCGATATCCAGACTGAATTCGCGATCGTAGTTGTCGGTCGCGACATCGGCCATGTGGAAGGAGTATCCCGAAAGATCTCCGGAGGCGTCCCGCTGACTTTGGTTCAGCGTGTCTTTCTCGATATGATCGAGATCCCCCGCGATTTTCCGTCTATGCAATTCCAGAAGTCCTTTTAATTGTTGCTTCTCTTTCTTATTCACCGGAATCTCCTCTCCTCATTTTTCGGCCAAGAGCGGTGCATTATACTTAGGTCACCTGGGGAAGTCAACGGCATTTGATTATTCCGTTTAGCGTTCATTCCGGCCGAAGATTCAACGGGAAAAAATCCGGGGTCCCGGGCTTTTTGAGAATTCAATCCGGCTGTCAAAAAAGACCGGCATCACCGGGAGATTCGATTCAAAGAGAAGCTTCTTGATCAAAAGAAGGCAGGAGAGTTTTATAGTTCGGAGCTTCTTCATATTTGGGGTGAAGCCGTTTATACACGGCCTGGATAAAAGCCTTCACCACCTGAGGATCGAATTGCTTCCCCGCGCACCGATCCAATTCCTTGATGGCAGCGTCAAAAGAGCATCCCTTCCGATAACAACGATTCGAAACCATGGCATGGAAAGCGTCCACCACCGCAATGATTCTTGCCTCAATGGGGATTTCCTCCCCCTTCAGACCGTACGGATAGCCAAACCCGTCGTAATTCTCATGATGCAGGAGCACGATTTTCGCGACTTCCTCGAAATCATCCAGCGGTTCAAGAATCTTGGCGCCGCGCAGCGCATGGTCCCGCATGATCAGCCATTCTTCCTCAGTCAGCTTCTCTTCTTTCTTCAAAATACTGTCGGGGATCCCGATTTTCCCCACATCGTGAAGATGAAGCGCGGCCACTAGAATATCCCTTTTTCGTCCCGCCAAATCGAGCCCCATCTCCTGCGCGGTCATCACCCCCAGTTTTTCGACTTCCTCCAAATGACCGTGCGTATACGCATCACGGGTGTGAACCTCCCGGGCCAGGGAAAAGATGATCTGATAATACGTTTCCCGTTCTTTTTTCCTCAATTGATTGATTTCGGAAATCTTCTCCTCCAATTCCTCGTTCCGGCACATCAAAACCTCATGGTATTGAGACATCTTAATGGCCATGGAAGCGTCATTGGCAAGGGTCTGGAAGAAACTGAGTTCCTCAATTGAAAAGTCATTGCCGTCCAGCTTGCGCCCCAACAGAAAAATCCCCAGCAATTCCCCCTTGAAAAAACCCGGAACGCATACGGAAGCCTTGAAAAGGTCCATCTGCTCCCTGACTTCCTCAAGCCTGCGCTGAAGCGAAGCGTCACTGTCGAGAATCGTCCAGTTATTGAGAAAACGCAAGACTTGCTTATAGGTCAGGAAATCCTTGCTGATGGAATTTGATTTTTCCTTCCTCAGAAACCACTGAATGAGAGGATTGTCCGCGTCCAGCCGGATCAAATTGACCGGAATCCGGTGGTTTCCCTTGGATGCCACGAAATAATATCGGTTTTTGGGCTGATCGAAAATCAGAATGGAAGTCTGGTCCAATCCCACTTCACGGTCTATAAAACGCACAATCATTTTAAGAAGGCGGGTGGGATTTTTAACCCGAATCATCCCCCGGGCGGCGTTCTTCAGCGCTTCCTGATATTCAAAGCTCGTCATGATTTCATTCGCCGTGTTAAATCTTTCGCGTTTCGCACGATCCGGCGCCCCCAAGCCGGGCGCGCGGGAAATTTCAGGCTCAGACCATTTGTTCCAATTTATCCCTGACGTCCTTTTCCAGATATTCAAGGCTCAGAGGCTTGGTAATATAATTGTCCGCTCCAAAGCGAAGGGCCTCTTCGATTTTCTCCCGTGTTTCGATTGCCGTAACCATAATGACCTTGGTCAAGGGATGCATTTGCTTGATTTTCTTCAAGACTTCAATCCCGTCGCAACCCGGCATTTTAATATCCAAAAGAACGATTGCCGGACGCTCCTGATTCACCAGCTTGAGCGCCGTTTCTCCGTTTAATGCCGTCATCACTTTGTAATTTCTTTCTTCAAAAAAGGTTTTGAGAAAATCGCAAATTTCGATTTCGTCATCCACCACAAGCATTTTCGTCATGAATCTTTCCTCCTCAATTCCGCATCCTTGATTGAAACTCAAACGATATCAGCACCGTTACGACATTGCCGCCGCGATCCGGCCCTCATTCCGCGGGGACCGGTTCGGGATCAGGAAGAAACGGCTGTCCCTGCCGGACGTCTTCTTTCGCCGGCAGGTGAACCATCACCAGCGTTCCCACCCCCGGTTCGCTCTCCAGATGGATGGATCCGTGATAGCGGTGGACAATCTGTTGAGTGATAAAAAGCCCTAATCCTAATCCGCCTTCCCGTATGGAAAAGAAGGGATTGAACAGTTGAGGAAGATGCTCCGCACGGATTCCTTTGCCCGTATCCTGAATCCGGATCTCAATTGTTTTCTCCCGTTCCAAACAGCTTACCTTGATCTGAACCGTACCCTTTTGAGCAACTGCTTGCACCGCATTCAAGATAAGATTTAAGAAAATTTCGCGGATCTCGTTAATTTCCCCCTTGAACGGAGGCAAATCCTTCGCTATGTTCTTGAGAATCGTGATCTCATCGAGCGCCGTTTGATAAGAAATCAGCGCCAGGGTATCGTCAATCACATTTTCAAACCGGATCACGTCTCTTCCCGATGAAACGGGCTCGGAAAACATGAGAAGCTTTCTTGTAATATCGGCCGCGCGTTCTGTTTGCTTTACTATCGTTTTCAAGACTTCTTCGACCATTTTCTCGTCGGAATTCCTGCCTTTTTTAAGCAAAAGAAGCTGCGCTCTTCCCGAAATAATCGTCAAGGGGTTGTGAATTTCATGCGCCAGGCCTGTTGCCAATTGTTCGATCGCCGTCAATTTCGCCGTTTGCAGCAGCTTGGACTGGAGATCTTTCAGCTTCTCATTCGCCTGCCGGAGTTCCTCAAACGCCATCGAATTCTTCAGCGCAATGGCCGCCATCGAGGTAAAATGGCTCACGGCATCCCGCTCTTCAAGCGAAATCGGTGGGCCGGACTGCCCCACTTTTCCGCTCAATCCTAAAAACCCGATCCACAGTCCCTCGCAGCAGACCGGAAAAAGAAAAGAAACTCCGAGGGTTTCAAATTCCTTGCTGAACTCGTAAACATCCGGCCAGGACAGCTGCTTGACCAGTTCCTCCCTTTCAACGGAAGCGCGATGTTCCTGCAAAAAACGAAGCAGAGGGCTCTCCGGATTTAATTCGATTTTCTTGAGCAGTCCCATCGGAATCCCCCAGGATGAAATAACGGAATAGCGGGGTTGGTTCCAAAGCGCAAAGATCACAATCTTTTGCTTCAGCACTTCGGCGACCGTATTGACGATCAAATTGGAAAGCGCCTTCAAATCAAGCGTCTGCATTAAAACAGGCGTCATGGCTTGAAGGTTCCGGATCCGTTTGGAACGGGACTGATGAAAAAATCTCTCAAACCAGAGGGTCACGGCAGAATCGACCGGCTTGTAGGTCCAGACAATCCCCGCTAACGTCAGAAGGAAAACGGCAAACGGATTTTTGAAAAATTCCCGGGAGAAAAAGAAGAAATGGAAAACCCAATAGATCAAGCCGGCCAGACCGAAAAAAATCAGACATAAAACACCGACCCGGACACAATACCTCACCGCTTTCCGTTCCTTATACAAGTGTTCCATCCGCATCATCCACGCACCAACCCGCTTTCGGCCCGATTTTTTTCCGTCTCGCCGTTTTTAAAGAGAGAGAAAAAGCACCCAAAGCAGTCTATTTCTGCTTCTTCAGAAGCTTAAATTCAAGTGTACCCGGCCAAAATTGCGCTGTCAAGGTAAAGGCCCTTTAAAAAGTCCGTCGTTTATAGGCCTATTTAATTGGAAAACAACTATTTAGAAACTCGGAACCTATACGAAGTGAAAGAGTCTAAGCTCTTATTCAGGAGTTGCAACTTATTTCACGGAGAGCAGTTACGCACTTTCCACACAAGGCAGGATGTTCGGCGCTTTCACCTACAGTCATGGAATAATTCCAGCAACGTTCACATTTATGGCCGGATGCCTTTCGGATCTCAATTAAAATATTCATATTGGAAATTCCAAGAAAATCCTGGAAAGATTCCCCGATAGAAGCATTTTCCCCTTTCGCGAGGCTCACGCCCGAAACCACAAGCGCAAGTGCCAAATGGCTTTGATAAAGCTCAAGTCGATGCTTCGCGGCGTCATCCGGGACGGTAAGCAAAACTTCCGCCTCCAGAGAGCTCCCGATCTGCCCCTGTTCGCGCTTTCGCTCAATCTTCTCATTCACGACATCCCGCAACCGGAGAAGATCCGTCCACTCCCGGATCACGTCCTGGCGAATCATCCCGGCATCCCCCTTCGGCCAATCCGCCTCATGAACACTCGAAGTCTTTTTCTCAAAAGGATAGGCCTGCCAGACCTCGTCGCAGGTAAACGGAAGAATCGGAGCCAACATTCTCACCAATCCGTTCAAAATAACGTAAAAAGCGGTTTGGGAAGACCGGCGTTTTACCGATCGCGGAGCGGCGGTATACATCCGGTCTTTGAGCGCGTCCAGATAGAAATTACTGAGTTTTACGGTGCAAAATTCGTGAATCAGTTTATAAATCTGATAGAATTCAAACTGGTCGTACAACCCGGTGACTTTTTCAAGAAGCCCTGAAAATTCTCCGACAGCCCATTGGTCAACCGAATCCAGTTCGGGAAAAGGGATGGCATCCCGTTCCGGATCAAAATCATAAAGGTTTCCGAGAATATACCGGAACGTATTCCGGATCCGCCGGTACGCTTCAACCATGCGCGCGAGAATTTCTTTTGAAAGCCGGATATCATACTGATAATCGCAGGACAAGACCCACAAGCGAAGGACATCCGCTCCGAACTCCTTAATCACATCCTGCGGACTGATCACATTCCCCGCCGACTTGGACATCTTTTTCCCTTCACCGTCCACGACAAACCCGTGTGTCAAAACCGCTTTAAAGGGCGACTGCCCCTCAAGAGCCGTCCCGGTAATCAGCGAAACCTGAAACCAGCCGCGATGCTGGTCCGAACCTTCCAGATAAAGATCGGCCGGATGAGAAAGCGCGGGATTTTTCTTAAGAACCGCCTGATGACTCACGCCCGAATCAAACCAGACATCCAGGATATCCGCCTCTTTGTGTAACTGCGGCGTTCCGCAGCACTGCGGGACGGGTCCGTTAAAAAACCCGGCAACGTCTTTTTCAAACCAGACATCCGCGCCTTTTTCCTGAAAAGCTTTCACGATATTTTGCTTCGTCTCCGAAACAAATATTTTTTTGCAGGACTTGCAGGAAATCACCGGAACCGGAACGCCCCAATACCGCTGGCGGGAAAGGCACCAATCCGGACGCGTCTCCATCATGGATCCGATTCTGTTTTTCCCCCATTCCGGAAAAAAACGGATCTTCCCCTGAATTTCATTCAAAGCTCTTTTTCTCAATCCCTGCTCGTCAATTTTCAGAAACCATTGTTCGGTCGCGCGGTAAATGAGCGGTTTCTTGCAGCGCCAGCAATGCGGATAAGAATGTTTGTAGTCTTCCTGATAAAGCAGCGCTTGTTTATCCTTCAGCAATTCTATGATTTTCTCATTCGCCTTGAAAACGTTCACTCCCTTGAAATCCGGATAAGCCTCGACAAATCCGCACTCCTTGTCTTCCACAAATCGCCCGCGCGAATCCACGGGCGAGAGAACCGGCAATTTGTTCTGAAGATGCCCGAAATGATAATCTTCCTCTCCGTGCCCGGGAGCGATATGAACCACTCCCGTCCCGTCCGTACTGGAAACGTAAGAGGCAAAAATCACTTTGGAATAACGGTTTTCGATAAAAGGATGCGCCGCCTCCGTGAAAGGAAGATCGCTTCCCTTAAATGTTCTTACGAACCGGAGCTCCTCTCCCCATCCCAGTTTTTCCTTCAAAGTGCCCGCGAGCTGTTTCGCGAAAACAAAAACACCCTGATTTGTTTGGGCCGCGACATATTCAAGATCCGGATGAAAGGCGAGTCCCACATTAGCGGGAAGCGTCCACGGAGTAGTCGTCCAAACCAAAATGTAAACGGGAGACTCATTTGGTTTTTCGGCCTTAATTTCCCGATTCAAATCACTAATGAACGAACTCCCCGTATGCGGCCTGATTCTAAATTTCACGTAAACCGACTTGGAAACTTTGTCCTCGTATTCGATTTCCGCGTCCGCGAGAGCCGTTTCGCAATCATAGCACCATGGCACGGGTTTCCGTCCCTGTTCGATAAATCCCTTTTCAAGAAGCGTAAGAAACGACTCCGCGACGGTTGCCTGGTAATCGTAACTCATTGTAAGATAAGGGGTTGTCCACTCACCTAAAATACCGAGCCTCTCAAACTCCTCCCGTTGAATGGCGACAAACTTTTCGGCATACGCTCTCGCTTTTCTCCGGAATTCAAGCTGCGAGACCTCCTCTTTCCGCTTCCCCATTTCTTTCAACGCCTGAAGCTCAATCGGCAGGCCGTGACAATCCCATCCGGGGACATAACAAACATTCATTCCTCTCATCGTCTTGTACTTCACGATGACGTCTTTCAGGATTTTATTCAGTGCGTGGCCGATATGAATATGGCCGTTGGCATAGGGAGGACCGTCATGCAAAACAAATTTTTTATCGCGGGAACCGCTTTTTTCCCGGATCGACTCATACAGTTTTTTCCCGCCCCACCGGGCAAGCGTTTCGGGCTCCCGCTGAGGAAGATTCCCCTTCATGGGAAATGAAGTCTGCGGCAGATTGACCGTATTTTTATATTGATTGGATTTCACCGTTTTTCCCCGGAAAGTTAAACAGCCTTCACCATTTCTTCAATGAGACTATCCAGTTTAGGGCTTGCTCCCTGCGCGATGCGGATAATTTCCGCGATATCCACCGGCGCCAGTGTCTCGGGGATACAAACATCGGTCACAATGCTCAGCCCCAGGATTTCAAGCCCCGCATGAACTCCCACAATCACTTCGGGGACCGTCGACATGCCGACGACATCCGCGCCGATCATCCGCATAAACCGGTATTCCGCGCGAGTTTCAAGATTGGGTCCCGTCACCCCGATGTAAACCCCTTTCCGCAGCGGCAATTTTTTCTCCCGACCGATTTTCTCCGCCAGAGTAATCAACCGCCGGGAATAAGGCTCGCTCATGTCGGGAAACCGCGGTCCCAATTTTTCGTCATTGGGCCCGATCAGGGGATTCACCCCCATAAAATTGATGTGATCCGTCAACACAACAATATCGCCTTTGTTAAATTCCGGATTCATCGCCCCCACCGCGTTGGTCAGAAACAATGTCCGGGCGCCAAGCCCTTTCAGCACTCGAACCGGAAAAGTGATTTCATCCAGAGAATAGCCTTCGTAGCAATGAAATCTCCCTTCCATCACCAAAACCAATTTTCCTCCCAGCATACCGATGGTCAGTTTCCCGGCATGCGACGGAGCCGTCGAAGCGCAGAAATGAGGAATATCGCCGTAGAGAAACGAAACGGGATTCTCAATTTTGTCGGCAATCGACGCAAGTCCGGTTCCGAGGATGATTCCGATCTCGGGACGAAAATTAATTTTTTTTTGAAGCCATTCGCAGGTTTCCGTAATCATTCGATTCATCGATACCAGTTTTTTACTCATGTCGGACCGCCTTATTGATTTCGATCGGGTTATTGAATTTCGATAATTTTATTTCTGGATTTCTCTCCCCGGATCACCTTGATCCGGGAGCGTGCCGCGCCGAAATGCTCAGCCAGCAATTCAATCACCGCCTCATTGCCCTTTCCGTCCACCGGAGGAGCCGTAACATAAACCTTCAAACTTCCGGAACCGGTTTCCTGCACTTTGGATTTCGAAGCGCGGGGAATTACGCGAACTTCCAGTCTCGTCATCGGACGCATCTTTGGATCAAATTCCCAAAGTCCTTCAGACCCCGAAAAAAACAGCCAGTCTTTTTAAAACGCCGACGACAAAGCTGTCCAGGAAAGTCAAGATCACAAAAGCCAGAATCGGCGAAAAATCAATCACTCCCACCTGAAGCGGCAATCTTTTCAAAGGCTCCAGAATCGGATCCGTAATGGCGTACACCGCTTTCACGATCTCATTGTAAGGATCCACGGGGATCCAGGACAGCAAAATCCGTATCACGACCAGAAGATACAGGATTTTGAAAATCATGCTGAACAGAAGCGCCAGCGACGCGAAAAATTGTCCGAATATGAACATATTCTATCTCCTTCCCAATTCCCTTGCACGATTCACGGCATTCTTCACGGCCTTCCGGAGGATACCGGGCATTCCCTCCGCCTCCATCACGCGAAGCGCGCTTTCCGTCGTTCCGCCTTTGGAAGTCACGCGCGTTCTCAGCTCCGTCAAAGTTTCCCTCGACTGCCCGGCTAGACGCGCCGCTCCGTTTGCCGTCTGGACCACTAAATACCGGGCTTCTTTTTCCGAAAGCCCGTACCGTCTCCCTTCCCGGACCAAAAGCTCCATCAAATAAAAGAAATAGGCCGGACCGCTCCCGCTCAATGCCGTCACCAGATCAAAATACTTCTCGGGAAGCTCAAGCACCCTCCCGCAACCCGAAAAAATCTTCGCGGCAAGTTTCAAATGCCGGGGATTTCCGCCCGTCAAGGCCGTCATCGATTCTCCCGAAAAGGCCCCGAGATTCGGCATCGCCCGAACCACCGAAACCCCGCGCCCCAATTCCGCGCGAATTCTCCGGATCGGGACACCGGCCAAAACCGTAAGCACCCAGGTTCCGGGCCTCAAGATTTTTTTTATTTTGCGGCTGACCGCCGTGAACTCCTGCGGCTTCACCGCCAGCACCAGAATATCGACCCGCCGCGCCAGGTCTCCTTCATCGCAAGCCGTTTTGACGCAAAACCGTTTCCGGATTTCCGAAAGTTTGGGTTTCGACACGTCAAAAACCAGTATTTCTTGCGGCACCGCAAGCTTCGCCCTCAGCAATCCCGCAAGAATGGCGCTCCCCATATTCCCGCAGCCGAGAAAACCGATTGTCCGGCCAAAACTCACGCGATTTTCCTTTCTCCAAAAATGGCCCTTCCGATTCTAAGGAAATGGGCCCCTTCCTCCACGGCAATCCGGTAATCTTCCGTCATCCCCATCGAAAGGTGCTGAAGCGTCCCGAATCCTTCCGCCCGGCATCTTTCCAGCAGCATTTTAAGCGCCCGGAAAGAGTTCCGAACCTCCGCCGAATCCGCGGTCAAAGGACCGATAGTCATCAGACCGGTGACCTGAACCCAGGAGAATCGCGAAACCTCCTTTAAAAATCCGGAAAGTTCCTCAGGCAAAAGCCCCTGTTTGGTTTCTTCCCCGGTCGTCCTGACCTGGGCCAGAACAGGAATCCGCCTTTTCAACGGCCGCGCCCTTTTTTCAATCTCTTCCGCCAGATGAAGACTGTCAACGGAATGGATCAAAAAGATTTTTTCCAAAAGAACTTTGACCTTATTCGTCTGAAGGCGCCCGACAAAATGCCAGTGAACATCCTGAGGCAGCCGCTCTCTCTTCTCAAGAAGCTCCTGAACCCGGTTTTCGCCGAAATGGCGCTGCCCGGCGCGATAAGCCTCAAGGATTCTCTCGACGCTTACATTCTTCGTGATCGCAATCAATTCAGGCTCGGCGGAATTTCTTCCCGCGTCCGACGCCACTTTTGCGATATCCTTCTTCAGGATGGACAGCCGGGCCTCAATTGAGGTTCCGTTCTCAAATAGCAATTCCGTCCTCTTCAATTTTTAAAAAATCTACGCCCCGAAATTCCTGCAAGTCAGAATTTCCCCGAAATACCGCTCAAGACTGTCCCAAACCTCGGCCGAAGCCCGGTAAAGTCCCTCCCGGTCGGAGGTTTCAGCGAGAATTTCTCCGCGGGATTTATAGAAAATATATTTCCGTTCACTGCCGTCCGGCAATAAAAACCGGAGGGTGATGGCATAAGGCACCCGGGGTTTTTTGCTGTCGTCGACCCGTTCTTCGAGTTTCACCCCGTCGAAATAACCCAGAAAATTCAAAACCGCCTGATGAAGCCTCTCCGGACTTGAGGCTTCGATTCCTTCAAAAAACCATCGCCCATCCCGCTTCAAAAGCCGGACTTCCGTCCCCAGTTTCTTTAATTGAAGCCCCTGAATCTCCAGAAGCCAATTTTGTCCCGGCTTAAAATCGGCTTTCCGGGCCGGTTCCTTTGATAGAGAAGCCTTCTCCGGAACCGATTGGGCCGCTTTAACCGGTTCAGGTTGATCTTTTTTTTCAGGGATCGAGACTTCCCTCACCGCCTCCAAGGGGATCTCATGATCCTCCGCTTCAACTTCCTCTCGACCGGTTTCCGGAATTACCACGATATCATCGGAAGGGGTTTCTTCCGCCGCCGCGATTTTCTCAACGGGTTCAAGAACGACATCCCGCTCTTCAGAGCCGATCTCCCCGGCCCGATCCGTTTCCGGCTCCGCGGGGACTTCGGAAAGTTCCGTTTTTTGAGAATCCGGAGCTTCCGCTGTTTCTTCTTTCTCGCGAAACACCCCGGATTCAGGAAACGCGACCGGTAAATCTCCGAATGAATTAAAAATTTCCGAAACTTGTTTCAAAGAATCCTTTGACACGAGCAATACAGCCGTCTCCCCTTCCTTCAAGGCATAAAACCCTTCATGTTCTTTATTTTCAGAGCCCAGCCAAAGGGTCATGCGATCCCCCTTCAACGTGGTCACCGACACAAAATTCTCCGGGGAATGAAGTCCCAAATCGGGGTTTTCGGGATTCAACTGATCCAGAAAGGCCTTTACATAAAAACCCGACAATTGCTCCCAGAGCGCTTCGACCTTGCTTCGCTCCCCGGCGGAAGCCTCCCGCCAAAGACGAAGCCACTGCCCTTTCTGCTTCAGCAGCGTAAGATCTTTGTTCCCCATGACCAGCTGAATCGAAGAAAGATCCTCCTTGAAGAAATCGAAAATCCGTTTTTCCCGGAGAGAAAAAACATTTTTGTCCAAAGCCTTCGAAAACTGGTCATGAACCAAAAGCACTTCCGTCCCGTCCCCCCACATGGCGTAATTCATGCGCCCCGCCTTGGACTCCTCGCCGATAAACAGATAACGCCTCTTGGAAGCATCTGAACTCAAAGTGACTCCAATCCGCTGAACGGGATCCCGGAGCCCCGCTTCTTTTAAATTCACGCTTTCCACGGAAAAATTCCGGCTCCAGGTCGTCGTGGTGAGCGCGGCAATCAGGCCGCCGACAATCACGTCATCGGCGGGATAATGCAGCGGCTTGGTAAGCGACCACCGTCCGTTTTCCCGCGCGAGTTCCAAAACCTCCCCTTCCCGGTTCGTCAATTCGAGTCCGACAACCGTCTGCCCCTGATTCAGCGTCAGAATTCTTCTGGAATCGATTTTTTCGGCCGCTTTTTCCTTGCCCTGGAAATCGACGTAAAGATAGTAAACTCCCAGGCCGAGAACCCCCAAAATCAGGAAAAGGATTCGTCCTAAACGCCACATTGCCATTTCTCCTTAGAGCATCTAACAAAATGAATGTCTACTGCAAACTCATATTCCTTTGAGTTTCTTCGTTGCAGCTGTCAAAAAGTGCTCAACGTACCGCATTGGGTACGTTTCCGCGCTTTTTGCCATCT
>Ga0172375_10001648_pt1 | contig 35578 bp, 34 predicted proteins | sample LakKiv1m_FD_114537 | JGI IMG/M metagenome (GOLD analysis project Ga0172375, IMG submission 114537) | Freshwater microbial communities from Kabuno Bay, South-Kivu, Congo - kab_092012_11.1m | ecosystem: Environmental > Aquatic > Freshwater > Lake | place: Democratic Republic of the Congo... | reverse complement strand
TGGTGAACTCATCCTTGAGCTTCTTCTCCCGCTCCTTCTTGTCCTCAGGCAAGTTCCCACCCTTGGACCTGGCAGCCTTGAGGCGCTCTTGCATCTCCCGGTTGGCGTGCAGACCCCGGATGTCCTTGGCCGTGATCCCTAGCCCTAGACCGTCGAGGTACTCATTGACCGCTGTGGCATTGACCCGGCCATCCTCGTAGGTGAAAATGGTGTCGCCCTTCTGCTTGTCTTTGACGGCTTCCTTCATCACCCGGATGAGTTCTGCATCCTTGGTGACCTTCTCATGGTCCACACCGGACTTGCCAACGTAGGTGATTGTGGCCTTGCCATCGCCGAACTTGATGTGCTCGGGCGTCCAGCCGGTGACCCCGACGTGGCCGTCTTTGGCTGACTCGTCGTTGCCCACCCGCTCGTAGGTGTCATTCATCAGACCAACGGCCAGGGCACACAGCCTCGTGTGAGTGTCCTTGGACTTGAGGTCCTTGGTCACCTGATCCTGGAGCTTGTGCAAGTTTCCCCGCAGCTTCTCAACCCGCTCAGCCTTGTCCCGATTGCGATTCTGGATCTGCTTCTCGCTGTACTCGTAGACCGTCGTGGTTCCCTTGCCATCGGCCTTGGGCACTTCCTTTTTCTTTTGGTACTTGGCCGCTTCCACCATGCGGGTAGTTCCATCCGTACAGGCCACGGCCAACACGTTGCTGTCTACTTCCGTCACAGTGCCCTGATAGTAATTGCCGCCCACGGTTTCCCAGGCGTACTTGTCCCCCACATCGGGAATCTGCCGATCTGTCCACTCCTGACGGAAAGCGGCCTTCATCTGCGTGGGCAGAATCGGACGCCGCAGGATGGCAATGACACGACCACTCGAAGGGTACTGCTTAGCCAGTGACTCCCAGACACGCTTTGCGGCGGCGGAGGTGGATCCCACTGACCCGCAATCGTCGGACATGAACAAGAAGGGACCCTTACGGTCAAACCACTCAGCAGCGACTGACAGGTACATGGCCTTGCCGATGCCCAGGCCCCGCAAGCTCTCGTCATACACGTCTGCGTGCGAAACAGACAACTGCTCGATGCGTGGATGCCCCCTGCCAGAGCCATCGACCCAGCGAGGCTTCGAGGTGTCCTCCAACTCGGGATGCTGGCCCAGCAACTTCAGGATGTCAGATGCGCACTTCGCCTCATGCACATTCCCTGCGGAATACGCATCCATTGCAGCAATCCGGGTAGCCCCGGAGTACACCGCAGCCAAGATGCCACTGGAGGACGCCTTGATGCGATAGGTCACCTTGATGTCCTTGACATCCATCAGCGGGGTGCGGGGGCCGAAGGTTTCCCGCCCTTGCTTGGCCAGGAACTTCAGAGCCAGGAGGGATGCCAATGACATGGACCGGGCTTGCTTGACCGGCTTGGCCTTGGGCTCATCCTTCTTCATGTCACCGTAGCGGTACACCGACACATTGATCTTGGGCTTGTAGCCCTCAGGCAACTTGTTCGTGATGCCCTTGTAGATGGCCTTGCCAGGGATGATGTAGACGTGCATCTCCAGGTCGGTCAGGTTCAGCACCATCTGCGACGAGGTGAACATGTCATCCGTGTCCCGGACCATGTTGTAGGGACTCTTGCGATCATCCAAGCGTTCCCAAACCAGGGCTTGCGCCATGTCCGTGGGTTTGGTCACGCCCCGCAGGACGCTCTCAGCCTCATCCCGCCGAGCGTGCGTGGACACATAGGGGATGGGCATGTCCCGGGTGTACCCCACCTCAGGGTGCAGAATGCCGTGGTTGGTGCGGACGTGAGTGACGCCCTTGCGCAAGGGAGTCACGATAGGCTCGTACTTCTTGGAGGCTTCTACCACCTTGGTCGAGTCTGCATCAGCGACCAGAGTGTGCCCCTTGAGGCCATTGATGTGCGTGCAGATGACCTCGGTGGCTTCCCTGACCGTCTTCTTGCTCAGGGCCTCCCGGATGCGCTCGCCATCCCTGGTGGGCTTGCCCTTGGTGAGCACTCGGTTGTTCTCGCCCTCATCCCGAAGAACCATCAGAGCCGAGTTCACAATGCCCACACCATGCTCGTTGATGCCCTCTGACCAGTCAGTGCCCATGTCGTGGAAGTAGGCGACCTCCACCCCATTGATCAGTTCATGGACGATTTCGATCTGGGGGTTGTAGTTGCGGTCCCGATTTTTGAGCAGGCACCGCTTCTCGTCGAACTCGCCGACCGCAATGATGCACGCTGTCCGAGTGCGGGCTGCCTGGTACCGAGAAGCAAGCCTGGCTGAGGCCCCCACAGGCAGGCCCAGCACGATCTCATCGAAGGCATCCAAGTTGGGGCCAGTCAACCGGCCCATGGCGTACAAGGAGAGGGACTCGCAGAAGTGCTCATCAGCATCTGTGGCTGCATACAGTGAAGGGAACTTGCCCTTGTGATCGGCCTCCTGAATCCACTGCCGAATCCGCATCCGGTCTACCGTGCCCACAGGTGCTCCTGTGGTGGCCTCAACCAGCACAGCCTGCCCCCTGTCGTCATAGGAATCGACCTTGACCTTCTTGTTGTTGACGATCATAGCCAGCACTTCCCCAACCTCAGGCAGGCGGCTGTCTGGCTTGGATGCGGTCATCTGGAAGTGGTAGGTGTTCCACTTCTGCTTGGTGGCCTGATCGAGCTTCTTGGCCCAGAGCCTGTGCCCCAGTTCATGCACCAGATGCCGAGCGGACTCATCCACGGAGGACCCCTGGACACCGGGCCGCAGGTAGATCACATCCTTGGCAGGCATGTACCATGCCGCCCAGTTCTTACGCCCAAGCTGGCCAACCAGGAACAACTGCCCATAAGCCATCTGGTGCAGCCCGGGCACATTGGTCGAAGCCTTCACGGCCCGCTCGATGATGACCTTGGCGTTCGCCAGGTCCTTGGGCGATGCCTGAATCGTGTCGTGGACGGTGAATGGCCCCAACTGGAAGATGCCACTCTCCTCGGACCTCTCAGGCCACTCACGGGCTGCATCCAACAGGTAGAGACGCTCTGCATTGTCCCCGTACCAACGCACGATGTCCGGGGGTCCCTTCCCCATACCATAGGTCTTGGAGAACAGTCTCACGGCCATCTCAACTGCCTTAGCAGACTTGGCTGGCAGAGCCAGGTGGTCAATGACGTAGGCCGCCCATTCCTTGCCTACCTTGTAGAACAGGTGCCAAGCCACCCAGAGTTGGGGGGTATTCCCCAGATAGCGTTCCTTGCTTTCCGAGGCCTTGGCACGAAGTTCCAACAACCTTTGGTGGTACTCACCGGGCAGGGCTGGATTGGCGAGCTTACGCCGAGCCACCTTGGGCATCTCTGGCGCTCGGGATTCATCGTACCGCACCTTGAACAGCTTGAGTTCCTTGCTGGGGCCACCGTGTACGGAGTCAATGACCACAGTGGGGTCACCCTTGTCGTTCTTGCCGAAGCCGGAAATCGTGCCAGGACGATTCATAAACTTGCCGGACAGAACAGGGTCTCCCACATTGAGAGTGAAGGTCTTGGCTGTCTTCGGGTTCGCCTGGTAGACCACCTGGTCCTGACCCCCCAGGGGCTTGGCACCGTGAATCAGGGCCACACCTGCGGCAGCCGGGATGACCTTGGCCCCCTTGAGGATCACATCACGGTCCCAGATCACTTCTTCGACGTACCCATAGGAGGGCACCGTCGAGGTCTTGAACTTGATGGCAACCAGCGGGTCATCTGGCGTGACCTTGATGTGCGTGCTCTGCACACCTGGCACCAGCTTGCCCCAGTGAATGGAGACGGCAGAGACGGCATCAATCCCGAACTTCTTGTAGGGCGGGTGCATCAGCAACTTGCCATCGGCCATGATCTGCTGGGCACGGCTCTCCGTGGTGAAGTGAATGAACTCATCCTGGTTCACATCCGCCAGATACACTGCCCCACCACCGAAGGACTCCCCCGGTTGAGTGTTCAGGAGTTTGCCCACCCGGATGCCCGGATTCAGGCCCATGCGGACACGAACCATGAGGTGGGTGGGGTCATTCGCCAACGCCGGGGTCGCAATCAGCACGCCACGAGCCACATCCTGAATCTGCTTGACCCCAGCACCTTGGAGGTTGAACTCCAGCATCAGAGCCTTGGTGTCAAGCACCTTGCCAGGTTGGGTAAGCACCTGGAGGTAGTGCTCCGCCTGGGCATGGTCCATGAGCACTGTAGCCTCGCGCACTTGCTGCTGTTGCCCCGGTGTCAGGAAGTTCAGTCGCTTGCCCGACGGCAACTCAAAGTCCATCAAATCGAAGATGAACTGAACCTTGGCTTCCTTGTCCGCCCAGTTTGCCAGGGCCTCACGGAAAGGCTTCTCAGTCCGGGCAATCTCCTTGATCACGTCCAGCAGACCGAGCTTCTGCATCTCCAACAGGGCCTTCTTGCCGGTAGGCTCCCGTAGGAAGGTGTTGATCAGCATATTCGACAGGTGGGCGTGTGGGATGTTCTTGATCTTGTCCTTGTTCTTCACAATAGAACGCTCCACCTCCAGCGAGAGGGTGAAGCCGTACTTGATGAGGAACTTGATCGCCCGGATCATCCGGCTGGGGTCGTCCGAGAACGTCTTGTCAGGAGACACGGGACACCGCATCACCCCTTCCTGCAAATCCCGTAGGCCACAACCCGTCAGGTCCAGGATCTCGGCCTTGTCCGGCCCTTCCGCCAGGTCGTGCAGCCGCCACAGCAAAGTGTTGAACGTGAACTCACGCCGAACCACATCCTCGTGGATCGTGGACTTGTTCACCGCGTCTGGGGTGTACCCACCTTCAGGGTAGCTCTCCGTCCGGGCGTTGGCGATCTCGATGTCCTCGCCCTTGAGATTCTGGTCACCCAGCATCCAGTCGCCGACGATGTGCAGCAGGGCCACGCCATACTGGTTGGTGGCAATGTTGGTCCTGACCGGGATGGCTCGGGCGACCTGGGCAGCGAACCACTCAGAGTCCTTGCCCTTGAGGGCCACGGAGTCAATAACGACGTCGATGTCTTTCACCGGGTACTTACCCCCGGTGGGGTCCATCACGAAGTTCCTAACAGCACCCCCCACGACATAGGCGTGCTGGGACACCCCAAGCTGCTTGGCCAGGTCCGACAAGAACTTCATGAGCGCCAAAGACGCTTGACTGTTCAGGGCTGTGATCGTGTTCTGGCCCAAGGTTTCGTTCCTCGCCTTCTAGTCAGGGCCGGGCCATAGACAGAACAACGCGAACCTACCCGCCCTTGCCGTGCGTCCCGACAGACCGAACAGCCTCATCCAGTGGTGGCCTCGGTTTGGCCCCCGGCTGCTGCCCGGCGAAACGGCTCTGGCCCTCCTCCTTGGGCTTGGCGTAGTTCAGGCCCAGCCGCTCGGCGATCATGTCAGCCAGATTGCTGTTATCGCCCAGAGCCGTACCCACCGCTGTATACATCCCACGAAGAACCTCGTTGAAGGTCGCATCATTGAACGTGGCAAAGTCACGCTTCAGCTTCTCGCTGACCGTCACTGGGTCAATGTTGAGCAGGTCGAGGATGGTGTCGATGTCCAGCGAACCCTTCTGGTAGAGGTTGAACAAGGCATCGAACGTCTCGTTGTTGTCCCGCAGAGCCAGCCGGGTGAAGGACAACTTGGGGACGACAACTTCTAGGTTGCCATCCTCGTCCTCTTCCACAAAGCCCATGCGGGCGCACATGGGTTTGAAGAAGTAGTTCTCGACCAGATCCTGGAGCACCTCACGCATCAGCATGAACTCGGTGTTGATGACCTCCAAGTGAATACGATCCCCCGAGTAGCTGGCCTCACCCGAGAGCAGGCTCTCGGTCATGCCCAGGCCCGCGTACATCAGTTGGTTCGTGTGCTCGAAGACCCACGACCAGTCGGGCAGGCGCTGGTCAGCCCCCATCTCCTCCCAAGTGACTGCGAAGTTGGTGATGATCGAGAAGTCGGGGTCCTGGAGAACCAGGTCCACCTGCTCCCGCAGGTCCTCAGTCTGCTCAGCGTTCATGCCCTCGGCGGAGATCAACCGGCACGGCGTCATATGCCGTGACGCAATGCTCGTCATGGACTGCCGAACCTTGTCACGGAAGATCAGGGTCCGCAGAAGTGGCCCCAGGATGCTTTCCCCACGGGCCTCATACTGGGAACTCTTGCGAGCCATGTAGTAGCAGAATGACCCCGCATCAGGGTCCGTGTTCAGCGGGATGTTCCGCCCCTCTGCGATGGCCTCCACCACGTCCTGGGGCATCGACCGCACCACGCGGGCAGCGTGCTCATCCCCCTGCTGGGCACGGTTGATGACGGCCTTGGTCTTGGAGTCGGGGATCAGCTCGATGAGCTTCTCATCGGTGAAGGGGAAGCTCTCCATCTGGATCTGCTCGGGAGGCAGAACTCGAATGGCGCTCCAGCCCTTGTAGTGCCTCTTGAGCCAGGCCAGAGCCCGCTCCGCCGCATCCTGGCGCTTCTGGGTCCTCTCGACAATCTCGCCCTCAGCAGTGATCTCCCGGATGATCTCATTCTCCACGTCAGGTGGCATGTCTGGGGACACGTCCTCACAGAAAATGAATACCTCACCCAGGCAGTTCCACTCGTGTACGATCTCCAGCATCCGGTGCAGCAACCCGATCTTCTCGGACCACTTCTCGCAGAACCGCAGGGATGCCTCAGCCACCTTGCGGTTCTTGGCCGGGGGCATCCGCAGACGTACCTTCGAGAGAGGGAGTTTGGTCTGGAGGGCCACAGCCCGATTCACAAAGGGGTCATTCTTGTGGAAGAATCGGTAAAAGTTGCGCTTCTCATCGTCCGACTGAGGCAGTTCGAGGAAGTCGGTGGAGAGTTCAGGCGAGTAGAAGTTGCCACCCATACCCATCGTGGACCCACCCGTAGCGGGGGACGCCATCTTCGAGCGCATGGAGCCAGTGATGATCTTGGAGGGCTTGCCCACCAGGACACCCTTGCGAGGGGCAATGGTGCGAACCTCTGTCACATCGGCGGGATCATTCGTGCGTGCCATCAGTTGTCACCTTCATCGGAAACGACCACAGGCTGCGGGGGGGCAAGGACCCTCACGGGGGCCGCCCTCTCCGACTCCGGCAGCAGGTCCGGGTCCGTTCTGTTCCAGTTAGGCTGAGTGTTCCCGATGCCCTCCAGGACGCCCAGGGATCCCCGCAGTTGCCCGATAATACTGCGGGTCCGGCGCATCACCAGAGGGTCCTGGTCCTTGACCTGACTGGAGACGACACCTAGCGCCTTGCGGATCGCCACGGTTGCGGCATGGATGTGCCGGTGCATCTCCTGGTCGGTAGCTGTCCTGGCTGCCAGTCGCCCCATCAGATCCACTCCTGCGTCTTGGTCAAATAGCCATGCTTGAAGGCCACCTTGAGCACCGTCTTGAGCAGCGTCACGTCATCGGGGCTCCCGTGGAACAGCCGTTCCCAGGACCCACCGGCTTGAAGGAACACCCGTGCAACCCGGTTGAACTCATCGGGCCGTGGGATGACTTTACCCTCCAAGGTCAGCTTGACCATCTTCAGGATGAACCGATGGTCGGCCTGTACCGGCCAACTAGGGGTGATCGTCGCCATGTTACCTCCGGCCCCGAGACATGTGCCGGTTGATGGCAGAACGCTGTCGGTCGGGGCTGCTGCCTCCCAGGCGGCTCATGGTCCTCGCCTTCTTCTGGGCGCGGGCCACGTCCATGTAGCTCCCCTCAGACTGATGCTGAGGGCCACGACCGATGTTGCCCGCAATATACTTCCGCTTGCCCAAGTGCTGGGTCGCTTCCCACGCCATACGGAACATAGCGTCGGACATGTCGTCGAACTTGCCCTTGATCTGCGGTGCCTGTACCAGGATGAGGTACTTGGACTGCACCTCTTGCTGAAGCTCCAACAGTTCATTGATGTGGGCACTGTGGGCCGACTCTGGGCTGGTGGAATTCTCCAAGGGCCAGTCATACAGGACGATCTTGCGCTCGTACATCAGGTCTTTGAAGTTCTGGAACAATTGGCTCGACAACTGCTTGGTGAAGAACACCGAGTTGCACTGGGTCAGACCCCTCTTGTGCAGAGCCATCTCAAAGGGCAAACCGGCCCACTGGTCAAAGATACCAGACGAAATGTAGAAGCGCCGGGAGAGGTTGAACAACCACTCGGTGATGTCATCGAACGACAGTTTGTCCTGATTCTTGTAGTCCCCCTCTCCAGCCCGGATGCGCTCGATGAGGTCGAGCACAATTCGACCCTCATCATCCAGGTGCCCAATCGCCACCGCACAATAGTCGCCATCGATCTTGCCCGCCGAGATGTCGAGGCCCATGAAGTGAGGTGCCCTCAAAGGTGCCCGATGCGCAGGCCTCAACCGGGCGTCCACACAGGCCAGCAAATGCTCGGGCTCTAGCCAGCCACTCGTCCTGTCCGTAAAGTCCGCGCCATACTCCGTGAAGAAGCTGATCGAGTCAGTAGCGTACTCCTCCGCGAGGAACGTCGCCTCAATGGTGGGATTCACCTCCCAGGACGGTGCCTGGATGCAAAGCATGTTCTGACTCTCCAACCCACCTGTGAAGCCCTGCCGGAACTTCTGGAAGAAGAATCCCTGCTTGCCCAATGGGGATGAGATGGAGAGGATGCGGCCCTCAACAGCGGGGATGAGCCCCCCGTCAGGCCCCCTGATCTGTAAAGGCATCTTGGTCTTGGGGTCCTTGGGCGAGAAGGCCGCCAGCGAAGGCTTGACCGCACGGTAGATCGTCAGTGCATCGGACTGTCCGGCCTCATTGAAGTGGGCCAACTCGTCAAGAATGATGACGATGTTACCGGCACCACGGAGGCCCTTGGCAACGCACGATTTGAAGGACACCTTGATGGTGGCCTTGGCCGTGGGGTCGTCCACATACCGACCGAATCGCTTGATGTCCGCCGGAGTCTGGAACTTGGCGTAGGACATTGTGTTGTTGGCGGTGTACGGTTTGAAGTAGACACATTCGCTGAAATGGCCGCTGGCCTCTGTGTAGAGCAGACCCGCCTGGTCCTTGTCAGTTGCCACCGAGATGAGGCCAATGGTGTTGGTCTTGGGCACCCCATAGAAAGTCTGAGGATCGCCCTTCAGAAGGAGCTTGTAGACCTCGTAGGCCACCACACAAGCACAGAGGAACGTCTTGCCCGACCGACGGCCGATGGAAAGCACCAGTTCTCGCCGCTGCACACCAGGAATGACCTCCCTGATGTTTGAGCGTTTCTGAAGGAACAAGAACTCCAGGTACTCCCGCTCGGTGAAGTATTGAGGGTTCTGCCGTCGCCAGTCGGTGACGATGAATGGGTCGTTGTCGTCCAATTCCAGGCCGTAGTGCGCCTTGAGAATGACCCGCTGCACTGGATACAACTGGATGTTGAGCCCCCAAGAGGACTCGATGAACTCAATGATGTTCGCGGGTTCTTGGCCAGTCCTATCTAGTTGACCAGCACTGAGGGCGATGTCTGAAAGACCCATCAGCCCTCCTTTAGACCACGTTCTTCATCCGGTTCTTGGCATCGACCTTCCACTCGTCATTGACCATCGCCGCGAACTTGGCGAACACCGTCTCGATCTGCTCATCCCGCAGCTTGGCACCGTGCATGGCCTCCCGCATCGTGTCCATCAGCAGCTTGTAGACCGCCAGGAAACCCGGGGAGTCCAGGTCGATGAGCTTGCCCGCCATCTGGTCCATGCGCTTGAGCCAGGTATCGCCAGCGGCACGCAGGGCCTGCACCCGCTTGGAGGACAAATTCGCCGTGCTCTCATTGTTCCGGGACGCCTCGTCCCGCTCGAACTTCAGGGATGCTGCTTCCTCACTCAGCCCCAACATGACCTGATGCAGCACGTCTGGGGAATCAGGTGTCTTCTGAACTGCAAGGAGTACAGGATCGTGGGCTACTGAGACTTGCTTGCGGTGCAACACCGCAGCCACCGTGGCATTGGCTGGTGCGGCCACTGCCAACGCTACAGCCGCCGCTACGGGCGCTTTGCGCCCTGGCGAAGTCCTCATCACCACGGGGTCACCAAACTTGTTGGTCTGGATGTCGTCCGTGTCGGCAAGGTCTGCCACAGCCTTGTACTTCAGTTCACCCTTGGCCGTCAGAACCTGCACACGGGCTGCCCCCGCAGGGATCTTGGCGAGCAGGTCCGCACGGGCCTGTCTATCTTTGATGGTCTTTCTGGGCATGGCCGTTCCTATGCAATCAAAGGAGACCCAGGTGCGGGCGCACCCCGGTCCATGTAACCCGCCCGATCGGTGGCAGTCAGGGCAAAGGCGGAAGCTGCCCCCCACTCCAACACCTCGATGCGAGTGTCATCCCCGTTGCCCCTCGTGGTGGAGATCACCAGAGCATTGGCCGCCGGATTGGGGCAACTGAAGCCAGGCAACGCATTGATGGCAGCAGCCAGGTTGTCTGCCAAGGTGCCGTCCGAGACACCCACAGCAAAGTCCACACCAGGCCGCAGGGCGTAGGGTCCCACCCGAATCTCGTGCGTCCCTGGCACGCAGTTGGCCCAAGTACAGGTGATGGTCGCAGTGGCCGGAGTGATCCCCCCACCCATCCTGCCGTTCTGGCCTGCCCCATTGCTCTTCTTGACCCAGGAGAACGTGTAGGTCTGCCGGATAGGCTTGGGCTGCCCGAGGGCCTTGACCGTCTTGCTGGGGTCAGTGCCAAAAGGATGCACGGGGACGTGAATCCTGAAGGCTGGCCCACTGTGGTACTTGGTCATGTGGTCCTCCTCACAGGTGCAACCCGTCGAACAGCACATCGCCGAGGCCCTCGGTCACGGGAGCCTCCTGGATGTCGAGGTCCAGGGGGGCTCCGCCGAGGTCGTACTCCTGCTGATTGAACAGGGAAGCCGTGATCTCCTGGTCAGGTGCATCCGCCTGGTGGATCATCCTCTGCTGGAACTCTGCCGCGTTCTTCGGGAGCCGCGTCAGCAGTTCCTTGCCGTACTTGGTGCAAACCCCGTTGGCGTTCGCTAAGGAGCAGCTAGCACACCGATCCATCGCCTGGACATACCGGATGCTGTTGGCCCGATGTGTCGAGGCTGCCTTCTCGCACCCAGACGTTCCCGTCGGGGAAGCGTAGGCAGCAGCGTCTACATATAGGTGGCCTGCCAGTCCTTCGTGCTCCTGTCGCAGGGCCTGAACCATCTGGGCCGCAGCCTTCCGCAGAGGGCTGGCAAACCGGAGGCTCAACAACGAGGTGAGATCCTTTCCGGCCAGGCCCTCAGACATCTGCCGACGGAGCCAGGTGCCCAGCATCTGGAACTCGGCAACACGGATGCCACTGGCCTTGGCCGCTGCGTGCATGGCCTGTTCGCTGGCTGACAGAGCCTTGCCAGCCTTCCGGTCAGCTTGAGCCGTCTCGTACACCGGCCCGCTGTACTCCCGGGTCGTGGAGGCCACCCTGGGGGCGTCCTGACGGGTGCCTGAAGCGTTGGCGAAGGCCGTGGCGACCTTGAGCACTTGCTCCGGGGTGGTGCCTGCCAGAGCCTGGCGGGCTTCCCCTTCGGTCAACTGACCTGCATTGACCATCTTGGCGACGTGAAGCTGAGCCTTCTTCAACTGGGCCGCACCCAATTCTGCCTGAGCAAGGGTCGCCCAAGTGCTGCTCCGGCTGGCCAGCCGGTGCTCCGTCATCTGGGTTCCCACACCGCCATAGGTCCCGGCCTTCTTGACCTGGTTCAATGAAGCCAGGGTTTCAGCAGCCTGCCGGATGGCCTGGGGTGCCGCAGCGGACTCCCGCAGGCGCAGCGCATCCGCCTGAGAGATGAGCCCCGCGTTGGCCGCCTGAGCAACCAAAGCCAGGGCTGCTTGCCGGGCCTTGGCCGTGTCATCCCGCGTGATCACCTGCTGAGCCTGCTTGGGGGCAGCCTGCATGGCTGCGTGGGCTTCCAAGGTGGTCACCTTGTCCGCCGGGCGCATATCCACTGGCTTGGCAGTGGGCGTGTGCTTGACCTCACGAGGTCCGGTCAGGAAGGCCAGTTGCAGGGTCTTCTTGGGGTCACCCCCGACAGAAGCCACCCGATGCCCGGCTGCGGTCAGCAGCGGGCTGTAGTGGGCCAAAGCCCTCTTCCAGGGGACCTCTGTGACCATCTCCATGCCGAGCTTGGTGGCGATGAGGGGGTTGTCCGTGATGACGTAGCGGGCAGTGCGAGCAACCCGCTTGAGTTCAGGGATCCACTTGCCATTCTTCAGGCCTGGGAAAGCCGAAGCACGGACAAACACCCGACCGGCAACGCCGTGGTCAGCAGCAATGATGCCAGCGGCCTTGGTGGCGTCAGCCTCATCGAGGTTGGCGTGCAGGTAGTTGACGATGGTACCCATCGTCTCCCCATAGTGCGACATCCGCACGGCCTTCTTGATGTGCCATGCCATGTCATGGGCGTTCTTCTCCACACCAGGCGTGGCAGGCAAACCGCTCTCGATGGACTTCTCGTACTCCGCAATGTCCTTGTCCCGGTTCGGGACCAAGTTCAGACCATCCGTCCGACGATTCACACCCCAAGCCTCCTCCAGTTCAAGGGATGAGTTGAGCGGGGGCTTGTCCGGGCGAAGCTCCTTGGGCAGGCGCTCAGGGTCTTGCTCCTGGGTGGGGTCTAGCCAGGACAGGTCCACCAGGGACGCTGCCTGCTTGGTTGCGGACGACAGGTGCAGTGCCCCTTCTTCCTCGGAGAGCATGTCCGACAGGTTGAGACCATCCTGCTCATCGTGCAGATCGATGTTGCCCCAGCCGAAGTCGAAACCCTCGTCACCCTCCTTGGAGATGAAGCCATCAGGAAGATCACTCATGCCCGAGGTCTGGGCAGGCGTGATGGGGCCAGACATGCCCGACTGGTCACCATGGCTGTTCAAGCCCTCGCCCAAGGTCTGGTCGAAGGAAAAGCCATCCAGACCGTAGTTCGAGCCCTCGGTCCAGGTGAACTCATCCGCAGGGAGGTTCGACTCACCCACAATGCCATCAGCCCATGAGGCGTGCTTCTTCTGGCTCACTGTGCCCTCCCGATCCACCGGGCAGCCACCCGGGTCACTGCCGCCTCAAAGTTCCAATCTGCATGACGCCGACGGCGTAGCCGGGACCGTACCTTGGCCGCAGCGGGCCAATGCTTGTCGAAGTCTGCAAGGAGCTTCTGCATCCCGGCGAGCGTAGCCTGGTAGGTCAACCTGGTGGTACCCCAGATCATGGTCAAGCTCTCAGGTTCTCCATCGGGGCACTCAGCCTGCACCGTCCACTCCCGTGTATCCGGGTCATTGCCGTTCCCACTGGGGGAATCCCACTTCTCAACATCAACCTCAGTGGTGCCCACCTCGAACACGCCATTCAGCACCAGATAGACATCCCGGTCGAGGACTATCTCCTTGTTCCCGATGAGCATCTTCTGGCCTGCCCGTCCAGACACCATGAAGCTGACGTTCTGAAGCTCATCCAGGGAGTAGGAGTGGTCCTGAAGATACCCGGTGAACTCATCGTCACCGACCGCCCACCCCCGCTGCCGGAAGCCTTGGAGGAGTGCCTTCATCAATGGAAGAGCCGCATGGCGGAAAGTCGCCGCTGCGGCCTTTAGGTCTGCATCAGGACAATCCTCTGGGTCTGCAAGGTCATAGCGAGACGGTGCGGAGTCATAGTCATTGAACTCGCGCTCACGCCAGGCCAGTTTGCGGCGAGCCTGCTTGGATCCGCCATCACTGTCCATGCTTTGTTCCTCGCCCTCGGCCCAGTTCTCAGGGTCCCCCCGGATCTCATCCACGTCGTCCATGATCTGCTTCACATCAGCCCGCTCACGAGGATTGCCCCCAGAGTCGGACACGGCTGGGTGCCAGTGGACGGCCTGCATCTCATCGAAGATTGCATCTGTGACCGAGGACAGGGCCTCGTCGCAGTTGGACAACAGCTTGCGGACATCCTTGATGGTCAGAACGTAGCCCTTGCCCCCGATGTTGCCATCGGGGGAAATGGTCTGTGACCGGATCTTGGTGAAAGTGGTACGAGCCGTCTGGATGTGACCCAAGGCCATCAGGGCTGCCCGCAGCGTCTGGGCCAAAGGCTTGAGGTTCTTGGCGTCGAAAACGTAGTCAGGGTCAATGTTTCGCTCAGAAGCACCTGGAGGGGTCCAGCCCCAGTCCTTGTCATCACCACCCCGGTCCTTGATGAACCGAACTTCACCTGCCGTCTTGCCCATCGACGCAACGTGCCGAGCGGCTACCCGTTCAACTGCGGCTTGCATGTGCTTTTGCTCGGACACTGGGGCACCTCCGGCCTACTACAGACTCGACCCTATAGACGCTCTAGCGTCCAGGATCACAGGGGAGCCAGATGTGCAGGCATCTCCACGTTGAAGTCCGCCTTGATCAACTTCCAGTTCACCTGGAATCCGTGACCCGTCCACTCAATGTACCTGTGAGCCAGCATGTAAAGGACCCTGGCTGCCAAAGCGAAGGGCAGCAAGGTGAACGTCCCCAAGTTGAAAGCATTGAGCAGGTAGCCAATGGCTGACCCCGGCAGGGAAGCCAGAAAATCTGGGAACGTCAGTGCCCCGGACACCGCATCGGTGAGGGACTTCAGGTCCCACTCGACTTCCACGACGTTGATCCAGACCCAGATGTAGATGGCAACCATCACGACGCCCGTGAGGTGAGGAGCCGCCTTGCGCACCATCTCGCCGTAATGCCCCACTTTGGATGCCGCCGCTTGGATGAACTGCTTGAACTTGGGGGACTTGCTGAGGAGACTCTCCAGCAACTGATTGATGCCTGCCAACTTGCCCTTGTCCAGGGTGTAAATCTTCAGGGGCCAGGTGTCGAAGACCTTGTTCAGCACCGTGCGAAGGGACTTCTTCGCCAAGCCCGCCAGGTTCATGATGGCACCAGGCAAATCCGTGATGGACTCCACTCCGATGGTCTTCTTGAACTTGGCCCAGAGGTGGGGCAGGTGCTTGAACCCATCCGCCATCTGCTTGAGCTTGCGGACCAGGCCGCCGAAAGCCACCTTGCCCTCGTGCTGGGGCAGGTAGAAGTGCTCTGCGAAGGCTGCCACCACATCAGGGGTCAGACCAGATGAGGCCAAGTGCATCCCTGAGTTTCGGCACGCCTCTTGTGCTGCCAATCTGACCAGGAAGCGATCAGCCACATGCTGGATTGCTGCGGCTTCACGGGTCATGGTTACTCCTTGAGGGGCTTGCCATCGGCATTGAACAGGCGCTCGATGACGAACTGGTCGCCCTCCTTCTTGAAGGACCACAAGTCCTTGGTCGCCTTGTGAATCAAGTCCGAGTCTGAGGCCGTCTTCTTGCCCGCCCAGAGAGCAGGCTCAAAGAAGCCCGAGAGGTCCCCGAAGCTGGCAAAGCTCATCCTCACCGTGGATGCCTTCTTGTCCGCGTTGGGTGCCAACCGCAGATGCTGGGCCATGATGGGGCGGAACTGGCCATCATCCCACAGGACATGCACCCGGTCATTGTAGGCCGTCACGTCCCCATCGGCGCAACGCACGGTGACCACCGTTCCCGCCGTCTTGTCCTCCGGGATGTCCGCGTAGGACAAGACCGACCCGAGGTTCGCCACGAAGGCAACCCGCGTCCCTGCCTGCACCGGAAGTTCCAGAGCACCCTTGACCCGATTGGCCTCGGTCAGCGCCCGAATGCTGGTTGTCTCAGCACCCTCAATGGTCCGGCCCTGGAGAACATGGTCGATCATCCCGGTATCGCCCCAGGTGATGTCATCCCCAATCTCGTCCCGGCCTGGCAACATGCTGACCCGCTCAGTGCAACCGGCTTCCTTGCGGAGCTTGCCACCCTTGGGGGTTTCATCGACGAAGAAGTCTGACAGGTCCATCGCGTACCTCACACGTCCGTTCGAGTTGCCAGCCAGGTCACTGTCAAGGTCTGCGCCGTCTGGAAGTTGAGAGTAAATCCCGTGTCCGACTTGCTGGTGACCCAGGGCGTCTCGTCATTCACCGGCCGAGAGTCCACCTCAAAGCTCACCTGATAGCTGCCGTCCGAGAAGGGCAAGGCGAAGTCCACACCTGCAACCGTATCGGCGGCAAATACTGCCTCGCCCATCCGTCGTGACTCATCCAGGACTGCGGTGGCATTGGTGTTCGTGGCCCCGTGGGCGCAGTTGGTCAGGGTGGCCACCGTCGTGTTCAGGAGGGTCAGCCCCCCAAACGCCGTACTACGGGCCGTCAACGTCCTGTCCCCAGTGAAGATCGCGGTGGCTACAGAGCAGCCATTGAACTCGATCCTGCCACCACCAGAGCATGTCGAGGTGAACGGGATGCCCAGGGAAGTGGATGCCGCAATCCTGGGGCACTGATTGAAGATGTAGCTGCCCCCACCATTGGCGGGCTCATCCTCAGTCGTGTCATACCGCAACTCGCAGGCACCGATACCTGCCACCCCAGTAGCCTGGAAGGTTGAGACTTCCTGAAGCAGAAGCAGACCCACATTGTTGGCTTCTTGCCAGGCTCCACCATCCGCCGTGATGTCGTTGCAGCAGGTTGCCCACAGACTGTAGTTGCCCACCGCCGAGTTGGCCCGCAGGGAACAGTTCCGAAGAACAATGCCCCCATCGCCAACCAGGGAACCCACCGTGCCCACAACCCGGACAGCCGCCTTGGTCGAGTGGGCGTTGGAGAGGGTGAATCCCTCAATGAGGAGCGAGCGGGGGATCGTGCCCAAGGCCGCATTGATCAGTACCGTGTGGTCTGCCCCAGCCGCATCCGGCGTGGCCTCCAAGGCTGAGCGGATCTCCGGCTGGCCCAGACCAATGAGCCGCACTCCATCTCGGACGATGGTGACTGTCTCGTCGTAGCGGCCAGGCATCACCAGGACCAGGTAGGGATTGGTGGCCGAGGCGTTCGAGGGCACGGTGTCCAGGGCTGCCTGGATGGTTGTGTACTGCGCCCCGTCCCCTGCCTTGCCCACCACTCGCACATTGGAGATGTTCCGCAGGCCTGCAAGCTGGGACAACAAGATGCCGCCCGTGAGGACTGCATCCTTGAACCCCAGGGAGCCCGTGGCGGCATCCCGATAGACCAGGAGAACCTGGCCGGAGCCTGGCTCAATCTGGATCTGATCGATGAGGAGGGGAGCCTGAGGCATCGTTCACCGCCTACACGAACACGTCGTAGCCCACATCCACCGACTGCCCAGCCGGTGGGACGTGGCCCAGTTCGATGGTGAACCCCGTCTTGGTCTTGGACGAAACACGGGCGTTGAAGAACCCCTGTGGCGTCAGCAGCACCCTGTAGTTGGCCGTGGTCATTGCGGTCGTGAAGGTCAGGGTCTTGGACCCCCCGTCTGTGTCCGCGAGGGTCATGACCCCCGAGAGGTCACTGGTCTGGGCTGTCTTGACCAACACCGAATAGCCCACCACCTTGGGTGCCGTAGGCGACCCATAGGCTGTGGCAGCCACAGCATTGAACCCCGTCGTGGTTGGGTCCTCCGTGGTGAGCAGCACCCCATCGGGGGTCGTGTAGACGACCCGGTAGTTGGTGTTGTTCAGCACTCCGCCTGCTACGACCACGGGCCTTGATGTCTGACCCGTGAAGGTCACCGTCCCGCTGTCCACCTCAGATTCCAACTGGAGCAAGACCACGAGTTCCGTCGCCGTCTTGATGTCGTCAGTCACCACCTGGGGCAAAGGCGTGGAGGCATCCAGAGGACCCAAAGGACCCCTGATGTTCTTCACGGACACAAGCCCTTGGGCATCCAGCACCACGTCAAACAGGTACGTCTGGCTTCCGCTGGAAGACCTGTAGGTGTGGATGGATTGCTGGCGAGTCAGAGCCACGAACCTGACCTCACTTCAGCCAGGGAGCGCCGCAGTTGGTCTTGTGCTTGGGGCACACGTTCTTGCGGAACCACTCGTTGTACTTCTTGCGCTGTGGTGACCCATCCGGGCCAGCAGGGGGGCTGTCTTCGTGGTGGTGGTACGGGGTGCTGTCATCCGGCGTCGAGTGGGGATCCGGGTTGCCCCAGGTCCGGCCCGCCTGGAGTTCATCCTCGGCTGCCGATTTGCCACCATCGGGGCAAGTGCAGGCCACGACGTTCTCGCTGGCGTACTTGCGGAGGACGGGCAGAAGATGCACCCGGGTCTCGGGATGCACGGTGGCGACACGCTGAACTTCATCGTAGAGGCTGCTCATGGAACTCTCCTTCCCAGGGGTATATCACCAAATGCCCGTTGTCTCGAACCCACGCTTCTCATACCACGCCTGAAGGGCCACCAGGCCATCGTGATCCTTGGACCACAACTCCAAACCGTCGAAACCATCCTTGACGCCGAGGTCCGCCACACGGGGACAACCCTGCATGGCGATGCGACCATCCCTGAAGGAGTGCATCAGGCTCGCCATGTTGCGGAAGTCCTTGCTGCCGTAAAGTACCTTGAAGCGGTACTCGGGGTACATGACCGCCCGAAGCCACCTTTCGGCGACCCGCTTCGTCATGACCACTTGCTTCTCTTTGCTCTCCGGCATGGGCCTGGAACCCTCCGCACGTCTACCTGTCTCGGCGGATAGAGGAACTACCGCACCAGGAGATCAAGCAGCAATGACGTGGGTAACCCTGCCATCCCAGGCGGGACGCTTCACTTCACGGAGGATGTTCAGGTTGTCAGAGATGGAGTCGAACATCGTCGCCAGGTCGGCGTAGTGCTCGTTGTCCCGCATACGCTTGACGCCACGGATGAAGCGGTGACGAACCAGCCCTTGTGTGACGCCCAGGCGTTTGGCGACCTCACTCTGGCAGGTCGTCTCCCACATCAGAATCATGATCTGGGCGTCGAGAGGGTCCGACAGGAAGTTGTGGACCGCTTCTTCGAGTTCTGGCCGGGTAATGGGGGAGAGTTGGAGCAGGAACTGGATGCGAGAGGTGGCACGCTTGAGGCGGTAACAGACCGTGGGCTGGGAGACGCCGAAGATGGTGGCAATGTCGGTCTGGTTGATCTGCCTGAAGTAGTAGAGGTCTACAAAGTCCGCTTCTCGGGGAGGTAGCAAGTCGAGCATGTTGCGGATTCGCTCGACCTTCTCTAGGGACTCCTCGGTTGGCTCCGTGAATATGGAAGCCAACTGCGAGATACTGTCCTCATTCGAGAAGCGAGTCTCGATGTCAAGGGCATGGGACATCTGGTGACCTGACCAACTCATGGTGATGCCTCACCGAGCAGCAACGCTGCGGCGCAGCCTCTCACCTTTTACACGAAATCCCCCCGTTGATCTACCCCCTAATGGGGTTCTTCTTCGAGGAAGATGCGGGGCACAGTCGCCACAACCTCTAAGGATCGGAGGCGTATATGGATGTAGGCATTCTCATCATCCATCCCCGTAACCCTGCCCGATAGGTGCCGGTAGGTGCCGTCCAGAACCATGACCTCGGCACCTACTGGGATCTCCGAACTGGTCAACTTCCGCAACTTGGCCCGCATCTCCAGGATGTGCTTGTCGGTGATCACGGAGAGGACCCGCATCCGATGCGGCCCACTCTGGGTGCTCATCACCTTGTGGACATAAGGCTGTCGTTCCAGGTTGAAGTAGGCCGTCTCGGGCAACCCGGAGGCCACAAAAACGTAGCCCTCCATCAAGTGGATGGTCACCACTTTGCCGTCCTTGCGGTACAGGGAACACGGAATGAAGATCGCATGATCGTCATCCACCCCAAGGTCACGACGCAAAGCAACTTCGAGAAAACCTTCAGTCACCTTGGCCTCGCCAAAGGGCGTTAGCTCAATGGCAACCCAAGTGGTGTCATCTCGAAGGTCTACCACCGCTGGACCCCTTCTCGATGAGGTGCTTGCCCAACAGGATCGAGAACTCGGAAGCGGAAAGGAGTGGCGATTTTGTACTCCTGACGGGGACTGCAACGCCCTGTGGCCGCTTCACCAGGCGGGGGTCCACCTCCCAGTCCCGGTCGCGCTCAGGTACATTACCACCTACGGCAACCTTTTCCGACCCTAAAGCTACCGCTGGATGAGGTGCCGGGACCGGACGTGATGGTGCCGCCGCAGGAACGGGAGCAACTGGTGGGGGTGCCACAGGCGGAGTGAGCACCTGGACCGCCTGCACGGGAGCCGTCTGCACCTGGAGCACCGTCATGGGGGAACGGACAGATCCTCCGACATGATGCAGAGCAGCGATGTCCAGCAGCAACATCGCGGTGGTCGGACGCCCAGGCCGATTGGCAAAGCGAGCGGCATAGCCCAACAGGACTTCACCTTTGCTTCCCAGAGCCTTGAGGGCCTCTGAGTTCCAAGGACCGGCGGATCCTTCACCCAGGTACATCTGGAAAGCCAGCATGGCCACATCGGCCAGCTTGTTGAAGCAAGAGGCAGGGGACACCCGCAGCATGATGTTCTTGGCTGCTGCCAGGGCTGCGGGCAAATCCGTTCCGATGGCGACCAGCAGATCGATATACGCCTGATTCAGGTCGAGATGCAGGTACGCCGTGACGTTGGCCCTGTTGATGGGGCCGAGCATTGAGACGCCCTCAATGGCCTTCATGGCATCCCGAATGTGGCACTCGGTGATCTCGGCGATGAGGGTGAGCATCTCAGGATCCGCATCCATACCCTCTTTCGCACAGATGTGGGCCAGCCGCTGAGCAATGTGCTCGGGCTTTTGGGCCTGCACCACGAAGGCTGGGGCACACCTCGACAAGATGGTTGCCCGCATCTTCTCGGGCTCGGTCGTGCAGAAGATGCAGGTGAGCTTCTTGTCCTGCGACCCAGGGAACGTGTCCTCCAAATACTTCAGCAAAGCGTCCAGGGCGTCCCGGCTCAACTGGTGAGACTCGTCGAACAGATAGATGCGCCGCTTGCCACTGAAGGTGGAGTAGGCCACCTCATCCGTGATCTTGGTGATGTCTGCCTTGCCCGAGTTGGTGGCCGCATCCACCTCCACAAAATCAGGGGAGACACCGTGGTCCAGCAGGCTCCTACAGGAGGCACACTCGTCACAAGGTTCCCCGTCCTTGGGGGTTTCACACAGCAGGGCACGGGCCAGGATGCGACCCAAGGTCGTCTTGCCTGACCCATGCCCGCCGCAGAACAAGTAGGACTGCTGGAATCCCCGCCCAGACCGGACGTACTCCCGCAAAATCGCAATGGTGGCCTCTTGGCCAAGCACATCTGCGTAGTTGCGGGGGCGATAGGCAATGTCCAGTGACATAGGAGTCCTCCAGTCCCAAATCTACCCTGTGGGGACTGCCTACGGAGCCTTCCGGGCACCCTTGCGAGCCGCCGCCTTGGCCTTCTTGGCCTCTTCCTTGGCTGCCTTCTGAGCCTCCGGGTCGGGCTTGTCCCCGAACAGTTCCTGGATGATGTCCGCCTCAGGGACGGCACCGCTGGTGCGCCAGAAGCCGTACTTCTCGACCTCCTCCCGGAAGAAGCTCACGTCCGGGACCCGCACGGAGCACGCCAAGCTGCCGTCCTCCTCATTCTCCACGACGCTGCACGCCGCCAGGTGGTGGAACAGCAGGGCTTCCCGCTGGTCCTCCGTGAGGGTCTGCCAGTGGTCAGACGCCAGGGTGATGACGAACGTGTAGGCCGTATCACTCACCACGCCGAGCAGCGGACTGGCCTTGCTGGTCTTGCCCGCGATGACCACCTCGCCGGACTTGGTGGCCTTGTCCTTGAACACAATCAGGATCTGGTCGTCGATGCCTGCCAGCAGCGGGAAGTGGCTGGCGATCAGAGACTGCATCGTGGCATAGACCTCACTCCCTGCCTTCTGGGGATCACTCATGTCAGCACTCCTTGAAATGCGGCCCGCACTGCGGCGACACCGCCTTGGTTCCAAATCTCACCAGGGTCCTTGCCCCGGTACTTCGGGGCACTCGCCCTTACCTTTACCCTTTCCAGACGCTGAAGCGCCCCCCAGCGCATCTTGCCTGTCTCATCTACGCCCCCGTGTATCCCATGCTGCCCGGCAGCATCATTGTCATAGACCATGACAACTGCTTGTCCGGGCTTCCGCAGGAAGCGCCGCAAGAACTCCACATGCTTGTCCGTCAGTCGGGCTCGCTCAGACCCCAGCACCACATCCGTGGCCGGGATGGCCCACTCCAGCGGGAACAAATCGAAGATGCCCTCAACAATCCACACTGTAGCCCCATCCCAGATGCGCTGCATCACATCAGGTGTCAAGCCAGTCCAGATGGGCTGCCAGGCGGCCTCAGGCAACAGGTAGCGGGTGATCGTCTTTTCGCCAAACCTCCGCCCAGCGAACCCAATCATTTTGCCCCGAGGGGAGTACAAGGGCCACAGCACCCAGCCTGCCAACTGCTCCCCCTGATCCCCATAGCGTTCCCGGAAGTCCTCATCCGGGGCATCATCCTGGAGACGCCTCCAGGACTTCACACCCAGGCGAGTGATCGAGGACTCTTGAGCACCACGTCCGAGAAAGTAGCCCTCGTGCTCATCAGCCAACGTCAGTGTCTGGAAGTGTGCTGCCAGCCAGTTCATGCAAAGGGCTCCCCTGGGCGATGCCAATACTGCGAGCAGCGTTGTGGACAACCCCTGCGATCTTCTTCGGCGTCACCTGACTGACCACCCCCACGAAGCTGCGGTCCTTGGGTACCACAATCACAGTCCCCTCAGGGACCCATGCAGACGGGCGGAAAGGCAGGCCGACCTCCTCCAAGAGCGGGCGCAACCCTGGGGGCATCAGGGCTGCTGGAGATACCCTTTGGGGCTTCTCCTTGGCCCATGGAGCCTTCGGTGGTGCCTCATCCTCGTCCTCATCCTCCCCCGTAGACCCCGCCGGATGGGCACGCGGAGTGAGCAGTTCCAAGGGGCCAAGCTCGTAGTAGGACACATGGTCGATGGCAGCTTGCAGCCCCTCGACCGTCAACGGGTGGACGTTGCCCCACTCCTGCTGCAAACCCATTGCGGCCACAGCCTCGATGACCTCCCGAAAGAAGGCCCCTGGTGTGGACTCACGAACAGCGGCCTTGATCAGAGATCCCGGGTGAGCCTCGTTGATCCACAAGACTGATGATGAACTGGACACCAGGTAGGGTGCCGTCTCCTCCGGGACCTGGAACTCCAGGATCAACGGCATCACGCCTTTGCGCTGAACCGACTTAGACTGGAGATGACTGACATGCAGCAGATGGCTCATTTACGGGGACCTCCACGATGCCAGAAGCGATCCCACAGAGTAGGTCCCGTCAGGACGGCTGGTTCCGGTGGGGCAGGCTGGTCCGGCTTGAAGAATTGGGGGTGGCCCAAAGAGTCTGGTGGAGGCTCTGCGGCCTCCTGGATCTCGGAGGCAGACAAAGGCTCCCCTGCGCTGTCCAACACCCACATCAAGGCCGCAATGTCCGGGTATTGTGCAGCGAGCAACCCTCGATCGCCCTGGATGAGGTGCAGGAAATCCTGCTTGATGTCCTCCTTGGTGTGCCTCGGCTGCCACAGGGGACACTTCCGGGCCATCTCTGCACACCCTGGGGAACGACTATCGCACACAATCAAACGGGGGAGGCCCTCAGCCTCAATGAAGCCACACGCATTGCGGGTCTGGCCCTCTATGAGAGATCCCTGGTTGAAGGCACAATTGTCCGGCCGCTGGCGGAAGTTCTCCCGCAGACGCTTCTGGAGGTGACGAAAGGTCACCTGTTTCAGTTGCTGTCGGATCTGGCCTTCGGGCCGCATAGAAGACTCCCGCCTGGGTGCAGGCGTACCCTACCCTTCCGAGTCAGCATCCCTGCCCCTCCTGGACAAGGACTCATCGGATCACCTCGAACCTGGCACCATTCTTCGTCCGCACAATGCGATACGCCTTGTTGGCTGCCTCGACCATCGCTGGGTTGTGGGTCACCAGGAGGAGATCAATGCCAAGACGTTCACAAACCAGGGCCAGGAAGGCTCCCATGTTGTAGACGTAGTTGGAGTCGAAGGCTGGCAAGCTCTCGTCGAGCAACAGCAAAGGCCGCAGCCCCCGACGCCGCATCACAATGATCCGCAGGAGCACGGACTGCACCGTTGCCACAGCGCCGCCGAAGGCGTCACTGCTGATCCCTTTGATGACCGTGCCATCCGGTCGAGTGTGTACCGTCAACAGGTCCACACTAACCTTGCCCCGCTGGACAGTGACCTCGGACTCTACGGCCAGGTCCTGGTCGGTGAACACTGTCTGAAGCCCCTCGGTGAGTAGCTTCTCGACAGCCTGAACACCTGCCGTGACCTCTCGGTCGATGAGGGTTCGCAACGCCCCTTGGACCAGGGCCAGCAACTCCCCCTCATTTTCCAAGCCCTTGATGGCCTTCTTCGTCTCGGTCACCTGACGAAGGACAGCATCCCGAGCACCAACTAGCCGATCAGCCTTGGAGCGAAGATGGTCAATGGAGGCGACGGGCTGCATCAGGCCAGCCAGGGTAGCACAGCCACGAACTTGGTCTCCAGCCGCTCATGCACCACACGGGCGTGCCCACGGGCACCCGTCACAGTGATGCCCAGAGCCACCGTGTCCTCCTTCCAGGGGGCGATGAACTTGGTCAGGAGGAGATGGTCCAGAAGGAACCCGTCCTCGGGGATCGAGGGAGCCCCCGCAGCCATCTGCTTCATCGTGATGCCTGTCAAGGTCAGTTCCGTCTCCTTGCCCGTGGCACTGGTCATGGACAGGACCACCTCACCGGCTGCCTCGCTGGGGGCGATGCGAAGGCGGTTGTCATCCTTGACTGCACCTGCCACCAGGAACCCGATGGCCTGCTGCAACTCATCCTTGGGGAACTCCCAGATGTACTGGCTCGGGTCATCCAGGCGGATCTTGGGCTTGGGAAATGCGTAAATGAACCGGCTCTCACCGAAGACGGCACCATTGCCGGAACTCCGCAACAGCGTCATCCGGTCGTGCTCCAGGATCTCAACCTCTCCATCGTCCAGGGTCCCCAGGAAGGTGAGGATGGCCCCGATGTTCTTGCCATGTACACGCAGATGGGTGTCCTCCAGACCCTTGGCCCGGATCAGAGACACGGCCTTGCGGTCCGAGGCATAGAGGATGCCCTCGATGACCTCGCAGACGCACTGGTCAGGGCTCTGAGCCTCCTTGTCCGTCCCGCCAACAAACAGCCGGGACGTTGCCAGGGCTGCTGCCAGGCGGTCAGCGGGGATCAGGCCCTTGGGCTCTGCCTCCTTGAGCGCCTTGTCCCAGTAGGGGAAAGCCGAGGGGTCCAAGCTCTGGAAGGTCTGCTTGCCCTTCTTGACACGAAGGGTGACCTCACCGGAGTCCAGGATGAACTCGGGAACTGAGTCCGCTGGGGTGGCCTTCAGCCACTGCTTGAGACGCCAGCCCTCCAAGGTGAAGCCGACCTTCTTCTCGGTGCCAGGGTCCTCCACAGACACGATGAGTGGCCACGATGAGAAGGTGGTGCCGCCCGTGTAGGTCAACACCTCGATGCCGTACTTGCCATCCTTGTCTGGCCCAGTCCGGCGGAACGTGAAGTGGGCGGAGATGTCCGACCCACTGCTTGCAATGCAGGAACCTACCGCTTGGAGTGCCTCTTCAAGGTCACGCCGGGCCACTTGAAATCTCATGGACGCTCCTCCACAAATGGGGCCAGTTTGGCCTCTACTGCCGTGATGTCCTTCTCAAAGTTGGCAACGGCAGTCTCGTACCGCCGTTCCAGTTGGACGATTGCCGCATCGAGCTTGTCAGGGGCCACGCCCCGCTCGGTGCATTCCTTCTCAATGGCGGTCACATCATCTTGGGCTGCGGCAAGCCGACCCTGCAACCGCTGAACGGTCCGCTGAGCGGAGTCCCTGCGGCGGATGGCATCTTCGAGTCGTTGGTGCTGGTGGTCGCTCATGCTGGATCTACTCCTCGGGGATGATAACGGACCCCCCAGGACCCATACCGAAAGTGACCAAGCCTGTCTGACCGTCGAAGAACGCCTCCGAGGACCTCTTGTTCCGCCTGTTGGCCTGCTTCTGGGCTTGCCGCTCGGGGCATAGCCCCTCGTAGTCACAGAACTTGCACTTGGAGGGGACAGGGTTGGCCGGGAACTTCTCCCTGTTCATGCCCTTCAAAGCGTCCTTGGCCCGCCTGGCGATGCCCTGAAGATCCTCCTTGGTGAAGGTGACCCAACTGACCCCCTCCTCCAACTCAGGCTCTCCCGTCTCCAAACCGTCCTCGCCCTCACGCATCACTGGATTGCCCTCTGGGTCCAGCACGGGAGACCCGTAAGGGTAGCGGAAGTACACGAAGCCCAGACGGTCGGGAAACTTGCGGTAGGACAGGTAGAAGCACAGGGCGTACCACCGAAGCTGGTCCGGGTCTGTGTAGGTGAAGAACTTTTTGGTCTTGGGGTCCTTGTACCTGCGCGAGTTCTTGCCGTCCAAGATGGTGATCCCCGTGTCCTCCCGGCGAATGATCAAGTCGGCCCGGCCACCGATAGGTGTCCACTTGTCGATGTAACAGGTCAGGTCCACTTCAGACCGAGAGTACGGACCAAGGAGCTTGTGGGCCTTCATCGTCTTGAGGTATCCCCGGATGCCCTCCTCCACAGTGTTCCACATCTCGTCCCGAGAGGGGGCCAAGCGCCAATCCACGAAGTTCCGGGGGTTCCGCAACTCCAGGTCAAAGCACTTGCGTGCCCGCTCCAGGAGCCGGTCCACCAGACCCATCGGATGCTTCCACTCCTCATTGTTGTAGAGAGCTTCCCAGAAGTCGGCCAGCACGATGCCCATCACCGCATGATGCCTCGACCGCTCCAGTTGCAGTGGCTTGGGTCGTCCTGGACCACCACCCAGATCGATGGTCCCCCAGCCCCGGCCCCAAAGATACGACTGGGGACAGTCCTCGTAGGTCGTGAGGCTGCTCCAGTAAAGAGTAAACCTCCGTGTTTTCAACGGGTTGCTTCCAGTCACAATGACTCCTACTCTCTGGTGGGCCTGGTCGCAGAGATCGTGATGCCCAGTTCATCCCGGGTCTTCATCATCATCAGGAGGTCCATATCTGACGGCGGGGCGTAGGGGTAGTCCCCAACCTCGGAATAGACCTCGAAGCCCTCAGTGTCCACGAAGCCAAACCGAGTCGTCTGGTGGAACTCGCAGTACAACTCCAACCCCACGTCCGCCCGAGGTGCCGCAGTGATCGGTGTGATGCACACGGTTACCAGGGTCACACCTGCCCGCATCATGGGTTCCATCAACAGGAACTTGCGGTCACTGTAGTCCCGGATCATCTCCTGGAGTTGCAAGGCACACCGCATGTACTCCGCATTTGCATCATCGGCATGGTCAAAGCCCGGATGCACCAGCATCGTTGGCTCACTGGGCAAGGGCTCGTTACGCCCGCCTGGCACCTGGTTGGTGTTGATCTTGGAGACGATGTAGCCCTCTTGCGGCTTGTACCCCACCTTCTCCCGTTCACCCCCGCGCATCTTCATCGCGTCGGCCTCGCCGAAGGTGGCCTCCGGGTTGATGCCCTCTGAAGAAGCCTCGACATCCACGTCACCGTGACCGGCCCAGGCCATGACCTTCTTCATGGTCTGCCGCAGGGTGTCAGCCACGAACAGATGCTTGAGGTCATCATCAATGGGCGAATCGGCCTCCACCTGCTGGCGGAGACGCCGAAGATCCTCGGGCGAAGCTACAGGGTCCACATAGCCCCGACGCTTGACGATGACATGGCGGTAGACAGGACGTTCTTTGGGCGCAGGGTTCATGGGTCCTCCTGAAGGCCCCAGAACCTTACCAGCAAAGGGGCTAGTTCACGTCGTCGGGAATCTTCTTGCCGAAGATCCGATCCCAGTTGTCCTGGTACTTCTGACTTGGGATGGAGAAACACTTGCTGGACTGCCTCTGCGCCTCTGGCCTCGGGTCCTCCAAGACCGTCTCGATGTTCATGAAGGGGCCTGTCTCACTAGGCGTCAAACTCAGGATGTCCCCTGTGATGGGCACACCCTCCTCCAATGGGTGCAGTTCACCCACCATCGCCCGAACCGGACCCTCATCGGTACCCTGAATGCGGGCAATCCGCAGATGCCCCTTCTCCGTCTTTCCCAGGGGTAGGGCCACATCTCTGGTGATCTTGGGTTCATCGCTCATAGGGTCCTCCTGAGAGCACTACGCCCTGGAGAACCCGTTTGAGCCCCCAGCTACGAAGCCCCCTCCGCTTCCAGATAAGATACCAGACGTTCTTTGACTTCATCAGGAACTTGAAGCCCCCTGACCTGATCCAGCAACGAAAGGACTGGAGCCGCTGTCAGGGTCGTCTTCACCGACTCGACGAAGGCATCCACCGTCATGCTCCGTGCTTCCTGCCGAACCCTGCCCGCCAAATCGAACACTTCCGCCGCTGCCTTCACCCTCAGAGGCCGCCGATCTACCATGACGCCCTGCTTGGAAAAGGAGAGCACCGCGCACTCAGGCACCCGTGCGACCTCGTCCTCACTCAGGGAGCCACGAGTCAGTGACCCGATGTTCACGATGGTCTTCTTGCCAAGCTGGGTGACTCCCTGGTTCTTGTGCCAGTGGCCGAAGCACCACACGTCTGGATCGAGGTTCGCCAGTTCTGCATAGAGGATGATGTCCTCAGCCCCGAACATCTCACCCCCCGCAGGGGAAGCCAGTAGGTGAGCCATCACCACCAGGAAATCCTCTGTGCCCCTGGTGATGGCGGTCAGCCGGTTCAGGTCGTACTTCTTGCCGTGGTAGGGGATGCCAACAACCCGGACCGTGATCCCGTCCTTGGTGAACAGGGCCTCATGCTGGTTGTAGCACCTCTGAAAGACCCCTGTGTTGAACAGCACGCCCAAAGGTGACTCAGGCAGGAAGGCATAGTCCCCGTACTTGCAGTCGTGGTTGCCAATGTTGCCATACACTTTGCAGGGGTATCCCGCATGGGCAGCGGACACCCGACTGACAAGTTCGTGGGGTGTCCGACTCGGCATCTTGATGTGCCAGAAGTCCCCACCATCCAAGATGGCTTGGGCTCCGACATCCTGGGCAATGGCCGACACCTGGTCGAGCTTGTCCAGGACTGTATCCACCCAGTCATCTGTACGCGACTGTGGTGCCTCGGCTGCCAAATGAACGTCGGTGCGGTACACGAGCTTGATCACGGCTGAACCTCAAACCCGCAGGTGGGGCACTGGCCGATGTCCTTCAGGGCCGCGTCGAACTCTGCCAAGGCCGCCGTCTGCTCCACTTCTGCCGTGGTCAGGGCAGCCTGATGCTCATCCACCCTGTCTTTGGACGCCTGGAGCTTGGCCTGGAACCCCTTGAGCACCTTGAGAGCATCCAGCAATCTCTTGCTTGGACCCTCATCCACAGACACCAGCAGATTGCCCACTCCCACATAGCGGGTCACTTCCCCACGAGCTTTCTGCAACCTCTGCTGGAGCTTGCGCAAACCGTCCAGTTCTAGTTGAAGGGCTTTGGCCGCATCAGCATCAGGAACCACAATGGCACCCACGGGCTCAAGGATAGCCGCCGCTTCTTGAGCGGCCCTCAGCCGGTCCCGCAGGGATTGGACGCCTTGAACAGCCCGAGCCATTCGCAGAACGACGACTTGGGCCTCCTCCAGGGATCGAACCCCTGCCACTGCATCGTCCAGGCCCTCGTATTGGGCCACCTGAGCCTCGAAACCGGCCAGGTCGGTCACACGTACCTTCAAGGTTGCTGCGGCAGTCCTGCGGTCACTCTCCGCGTTGCGAAGGGCACGATTGAGTTGGCCCACCCGCTCCACATCAGCTACGGCCTCGGCCACGGCTGAACCAGGCTTGTCCAGGAGGAAAATCTGTCCAGAGAACTGCGGAGCGATGGTAGGCCAGACTTCCTGGCCGCCCGCCTGAATCGGCACGACACCCAGGGCAGCGACTTCTTCGGGTACTGCCTGCCCTGGGTAAATCGGGTCACCCCCATCAATGATGTAGGTGGGCCGATCCTTCTTGCCCGTACCCTTGGACCAGGTGACCTTGTGGTCGCCCAAATCCAACGTGACCTCGCAGGTGGTCTGCCCCTCCCGGATGAAGGCTGTACCGGGGGTGTTCTGGAACACACCCCGGATGGCCCGCTGGAGAGCAGTCTTGCCCGTGTTGTTGGTGCCAGTGATCACGGTGAAACCGCTGATCTCGACCTCAGCATCGGAGATAGACTGAAAGTTCTGGACACGGACGCGGACAGCCATGTGGCAATCTACTCCTCAGAGACGAAGCCCACCGCTGAATCCACATCATCCTCGGCATCGGTCACAGCCAGGACAGATCCTGCCCCGCCAGCCCGGATGGCCATCAGCACCTTGGTTGCCAACTCATCGTAGGCACCCTGCTGGGTCAAGACCTCCTGCCGGAAGGCCATGAGACCTTGCCCCCGGATGTTGGTGCCATCGGCACGCTCCCACTGATACCAGGCACCACCCTTGGTCACGATGCCGTGGGCCGACCCGATGGAGATCAGGTCACGGGTGTTGTCGATACCCTCACCGAAGGTGATGTGGAAGTCAGCTTCCCGCTGCTGGGAGTTGCTGATCTTGGACTTCTTGACCGTAGCCCGGATGATCGCCGAGGTGGCCCGCTCGATCTGCTTGTGGGTCAGGGCGTCGTAGTCCTTGGTCTTGATGCTCTGCACCCGACGGAAGCTCATGCGCAAAGCCGAGTAGAACTTCCAGGCGTCGCCACCCTGGTGCGTGGTGTTCTCACCGTAACCCTGGGTGTTGATGTTCTTGCGAAGCTGCGACAGGCCCATGATGTGGGTGCCAGTCTCTGCCACATCGGAAGCCAACTGCGGAAGCACACTTGACCAGACAGCAGCGACCATGCCCACCCGACCCAGACCACCCTTCTCCTCCAGGGCTTGCTCCTTGAGGATCTTGGGGACACCAGCGCCCACCGAGTCCAGGATCACCAGGTCCACACCCGCCCGAGCACAAGCGAACAACACCGAGAGCCCTGCCTCCAGGGTGTTGGGCTGCACCAGGTAGAAACGGTCTGGGTCATCCACAGGCACGCCCAAGGCAGCCGCATAGTCCAGGGAGATGGCGTGCTCCCAGTCAATGAAAGCCACCACGCCGCCACGGGCACAAACAGCCGCCGCAGCCTCCAAGGCCACCGTCGTCTTGCCCGAGGACTCATGGCCGTAGATGTTGGAGATCATGCCCTTGGGCCAACCCGGACATGGGGGGACGCCATGCTTGTTGGGCGCACCGCCGATCACATAGTCGAGCACGATGGAGCCGGAGGTGATGTGGGGGCGGGACTCCTTGAGTTGCGCGGAGTCCACGGTCACGGTGGGGTCGTCCTCCTTGAGGATCTTGCCGACAACGCCACGAACATCGCCGAGAAGACTGCGGAGTGCCACAGCCTTTTTGGGTGCATCATTCTTCTTTGCCATCTGCTCCGTCCTTATCGGCCTGGCTCCACCGGAAGAAACGCTCATCCTCTCGATAGAGGATGCCTTGCTCCACCGTCTGCCCTGCCCGTTTGCCTCGTTGAATGGTCCGAATCTCTGTGAACTGCTTCTGCTCGTGAACCGTCAGGTCCGATGCTTGTACTACTCCGTCGAGATGCGACCAGAACCGTGCAGCCGTTTTTGCCACCCAATAGGCATCTGCCTCATTGTGGTTCCACCGGCCACCTCCTCCAGAGTCCACCTGAGCGGCCTCCACCATGTCAGGCTTGCCCATGACCCAAGCCTTCCCACCGACCGTGGGGCGGTCAAGCAGTGCCCGGGCATGTACCTTCATCTGCGGGGGAGAGAACAGCACCACGTCCTTGCGGGCGAGGCGCATTGCTTCACAGGTGTAGAGGAACAAACCATACATGCCCTCGGAGTACAACTCCTTGAACACAGGTGACTCGCACCCCACCTTGGTGATGTGGGGAAACTGGGCCAGGAGGGCCAAGACGTTCTCCCGCATCTCGATGTAGCGGTCGATGAACAGGGTCTTGGCCGAGGTCTGGAATCGGCCCCTGGCGGGGCACCGAGCCGCACCTACGGCATCCGTGTCATGGACAGCCCAGCCGAAGTTCGTAAGTGAAGGGTCAAACCCGATGGTGAGCATGGGAGACACCTCAGGGTGGCACCCCCTACACGAGAGGGTGCCACCCCACGGATACGCCGGGCTAGCCGGAGGTGCCTAATCTTCGAGGAACTTGTCGAGAGCCTCGTCCATGTCCTCGGTGGCTGCGCCCGTGACGCCACCGCCACCACCGCCGCCACCACCGCCGCCACCACCGCCTGCCAGTTTCTCGCGGATCTGGTCGAGCGACATGTCCTTGCCCACCTCGTCGCCGAGGTTGGCGATCATGGCCTGTGCCGCCGTGATGAGAGCCGTGAACTGCGGGCCGTCCGGCTTCTCGGCCAGCTTGGCGAGCACCGAGTCCTTGGTCGGGCTGAAGCTCATCTTCTGGAACTGGGCGTCGAGGCACTTGATCTTGAGGTCGTGCGCCCCGAAGTGCCACTCGGCATGGATCGGCTTGATCTCGTCGTACTTGCCATCATCGAAGACCCAGTACAGCACGTCGAAGCGACCCTCGGAGATGGCCTCCAGGTCGAGCTTGCCACCCGCCTTGAGGGGCCACTTGACGATGAGGGTGTTGATGCGGACCTTGGGGGCCTCACCCGCGATCTTGGTCCACTCGGGACCCTTGTTCATGAAATAGCCAACGCCCTTCAGGTAGTGGCGAGGGCCACCAACGAACGTGGGGGATGCGGCGTTGAAGTCCGGCTTGCCCTTGTCCAGGCCCGGCCAGCAGATGAACGAGATGCGTGCTTCCTCGCCCTTGTCCATCTTGAACCGCTTGCCCTTCTTGCCGATGCCACCGTCGTTCTCGCCGAAACCAAACTGGGTAAATCCACTCATGGTCCTTTCTCCTACGCAGGTCGATGGGTCAGTTTAAGTCCGTGGTTGGTTGGACAGACCCGCGTTCACATGTACTACCCACTGGGGGTGAAAAAGAACCCCCTCTCTCACTTAGTCAAAGGCTGCCAGGATGGAATCCAGCCCAAGGCCGTCCTCCTCCTCCACCTGGAACCGGGATTGCCTTGATGCAACTGGGGCTGTGCCACCGGGGTCAGCCAGGAAATCGTCGATGGCTCCTGCATCGACAGTCCCAGGCAAGATCGCAGCGGCAGGATCATTCACTGGGGCCTCCTCCAGGGCATCCCCTGCCGGAGGCACCGACCCTGCACCACCGTGACCACGAGGGCAACTCATGCCACTGGTGGTCTGGAACTGCACTTCGCCACAGACCTCACAATGGGGAACAAACCCCAACTCGGGCACCAAGTCCGCACTTGTTGCCTGTGTGGCTGTGAGGGCCTCCAGAGGTACATCGTTCTCATCATCGAAAGCCAAGGGCGTCTTGGATGCCACGTCCTCGGGGGCCACCTCATCGGCACTTGCCAGCAAGGCTGCCTCCTCCGCTTCCGTGTCATCGGCGTCATCCACCGCAGCCTTCAAATGCAACTCAGCATCCGAAACACTCCGCACGTTGGTGATCAAGTCGTCAATGGCTGCCACGTCGTTGCCATCAGCGAAGCCTTGTCCTGGCTGCAACTCGACACCACGGGGGCTCTTGCTGCCCCAACGTGATCCCAGACTGATCTCCTCCTGGCACAGACGCACCTGGTCCCGAAGGCGACCCTGGATGTCCCGCAGGTCGGACCTCTTGGCCTTGACCACCGCCATGACCGCTTCGAGTTCTTCGAGGCTGTCCTGGGCATCTGAGACTTCCTTGGTCTCGACCTTGAGCTTGCCGTAGGCCGTGGCTTCCCGCTCTGATACTGCACGCCCTGCCCGTGTCTCGGGGTCGTTCGCCAGCAGGTGCTTGAGGCTCATGTCCAAGATGAGGGAAGCCGCCCGGTGTGCCCGCTTGTAGTAGGCGTGCTTCTGGGAGATGTCCAGGAACATCCGCTCACACTCTGTCAGCATCTTGCGGACCAGTGCCGTCTTCTGGTTCAGGCGCTTGGGGCCATAGACCAAGGGGTCTGCGTCCAGTTGAACTTCCAGCTTGCCCAGGGCCTCAAAAGTCGTGGGCAGATACGTCGGGTCCAGAGGCTTGATGCCAACAGGCTTGAGGTCAGTGGTCATGCCGCGTCACCTTCTCCCTTGCCCGAGGCAGCCTTCTCAGCCACTGCTTCCCCGAGCTTGCTCATGTAGTTGCGCCGGATGGCCTTGACGGCGTTGTTGAACTCACCCTCGGATATGGCCCCGCCGCACAGGGCATGGGTCACAGCCTGGATGTCTACCTGCATCCCGAGGATCATACCTGCGATCACTGACTGCTTCAGGGTCATGCCCCGTTGTACCGTGGCGAGGTGCTGCTCCCCCTCGTCCATGGCGTCGATGAGGTCAGTACCCATCCCACCTGCGTCCTCCTGAGTCGAGTCCCAGGCAGCCGACAGGCCCACGAAGAAGTCCCCATTCTTGGTCTTCACCGCACGGGTGGCAACCACCTTGGAGATCCTCAGGCCCTTCTTGATGAAGCGGATCTCAGCCATCTGATCGTCGGTCATTTGCATTGCTCCAGCCTTGTAGGCGGTAAGGAGGAAGCGATCCTCCATCACCCCTTCTACACACTGGGGGCAGGCAATGAACCCCCGAGCAAACGATCAAGGAACAGGGTAGCCCTGGCGTCCTCCTTGGCGTTGGATACAGCCTTCTCCAATGCCTCCTGATGCCCAATGAGAACCACCTGCTTCTTGGCCCGAGTGATGGCCGTGTACAGCAGATTCCGCTGAAGCTGATGATAGAACCCTGTGACAAGAGGCATCACAATGATGTCATACTCCAATCCCTGTGCCTTGTGGACCGTACAGGCATAAGCCAGCCGGATGAGGCGGGCAACGTCCTTGAACTTCAAGGTCACCTTGATGGGGTAAGCCCCATAGATCAGAAGGTCAATCTCCTGCAAGCCCCTGTCCACCTTGGCAACCTTGCCCACGTCCCCATTGAACACTCCCAGCTTATAGTCATTCTGGATGACCATGATCCGGTCGCCTTCCCGGATGATGTCTGCCCCAATGCGGTACTCCGTCAACCCTGGTGCCGCCGGGTTGATCAGTTCCCGTAGCCGGGCATTGAGATTCGTCACGCCCACTGTGCCATTGTGCTTGGGGGACAGGATCTGGAAGTTCTTGTGTTCATCCTTGAACCGCACCCCAATCTTGAGCACGGCATCAAGCACGTCCTCCTCCGCCTGCAACCTCAGGAGTCGGAAGTCCTTATTCAAGTCCGGCACCTCTCCTGCATGGATGGAGTGGGCTGCGAACACGATGCCCGAAGTGTCGTCCTGCCGGAAAATCTGGGTGAGCTTGACAGTCGGAAAGACCTCGGAAGCAATCAGATCCCTCAGCACGTTGCCTGGCCCCACAGAGGGCAACTGGGCATGGTCACCCACGAACACCAGACGAGCCATCGGCTTGGTGCAGTCCAGCAGCCGGTACAGCAGATGCTGATCCAGCATGGACGCTTCATCAAGGATCACTACGTCTGCGGGGTGGGGATTATCCGGGCTGTAGCCCCACTCACTGTCACCAGGGCCAGAGGTCACCCGAGCCGCAGCACCCGTGACACCGGCATAGGTGGATCCCCGCTTCTCCGAAGTCCCCTTGGCTGCAAAGGCCCT
>Ga0172375_10001645_pt1 | contig 35621 bp, 21 predicted proteins | sample LakKiv1m_FD_114537 | JGI IMG/M metagenome (GOLD analysis project Ga0172375, IMG submission 114537) | Freshwater microbial communities from Kabuno Bay, South-Kivu, Congo - kab_092012_11.1m | ecosystem: Environmental > Aquatic > Freshwater > Lake | place: Democratic Republic of the Congo... | reverse complement strand
TATCCTGATGTAAATCTTAAAAGCCTGCCCTCGGCCTCAGCGGCCTTATCCTTCTCTATAAGGATATCTATTATTTTAAGCTCAGCCGCAGGTATAAGGCCGCTGTCCGGATATTCTGTTTTCAGATTTTCCAGGGCGCTCATGCCTTTGTCTGATTCGCCTTTCTCATAAAGGACTATGGCTATCCTGTATGCAGCATCATCCGTAAAATCAGACTCAGGATACATCTTAATCAGGTTGTTAAAATATTTTTCCGCTTTTGTAAAATCCTTTCTATTCGCGTAATATTCTCCCAGCCAGAATACCACGTCTCCCGCCAATTCATCTTCAGGGTATCTGGTTATATATTCCTCGAATTGGTTTAAGGCCTTTCTATTGTCTCCCATCTTATAGTAACACCACCCTATTTCATACAATGCCCTGCGGTTAGCCTTGTTATCAGCCTGCTTAGAGGAGGCTATGCCCTGAAATACAGCAAGGGCCTCTTTAAAATCAGAGGCGTTATAAAAAGCGCTTCCCATCTGAAATTCCGCGTCATACCTGTATTTTGTATCTTTAAACCTTTCAAGAAATGCCTTGAATTCTTGAGCCGCGTCCTGAAAAGACCCTTTCTTAAAATACGAGGCCGCGAGCCCGTAGCTGGCATCTTCTATATATTTAGACTCCGGGTAATTTTTTAATAAACTCCTGAATGCGAGGATCGCCCCCTCATATATCTCTGACTTAAACTGCACCCTGCCTATCTGATATTGGGCATAATCCACATAACCAAATACAGCGTCAGGATTGACGTTAGACTCTTTCAAAACCATATCATACGATTCAGAGGCCTTGCTTAACTGATTCAGCTGAAAATACGCGTCGCCAAGCCTGCAGTATGAGGACACGCGATATATGTCGTCATCTGTGTTTTTTATCACCTTGTTAAATTCTTCTATCGCCTCATTGTATTTACCGGTTTTAAAATAAAGCCATCCGAGATTATAATCCATGTCGTCTATATAGCTGGAGGATGGAAATCTCTTGATGCTGTCTTTAAGGGCCTCTATGCTATCATTGTACAGGCCAAGCCTGTAAAGCGCCTCTGATTTGCCAAGATACGCCTCAACAATCAGGCCGCTCTTTGGAAATTTTTGTATAATTTCCTCAAAGCATTTTAACGCCTCGTCAAAATTATTCATCTTCATCAGCGCCTGGGCCATGCCCTTAAGTATGGCATCCGCGAGATTATCGTCTTTTCTCATCTTATCAAGGCGGTTAAACTCTATTATAGCGTCTGGATACTGCCCTAATTTCATGTAGCTCCACGCGGTATCATACATACTATAAAAATCTATCTCCGGATCCGGCGTCATCTCTAGGGATTTCTTAAACGAGTTCAGGGCATCCTTATAATTACCCTGATAATAATAATCTTCGCCCATATAAAAATACGCGAGCTTTATATTTTTAGCGTCTTTCGCTTCCTGGACAAACTGAAAAAGCCTCCCGGCGGATTCGCCGTACCTTTTCATCCTGTAAAGCATCTCGCCTATCTTCAGTTCAACATCCTCTTTTAATTCAGTCTCCGGGTGCTCGGACAAAAACGCGGAAAACCTGTCTATAGACTCCTGGTATTTCTTTTCCTCATACAGGGACAACGCGTACTGATATTTCACATAAACTATATAGTTTGATTTTGGAAAACCTGTCAGGATAGCGTTATAGAGCTCCCTGGCTTTTTCAAAATCCCTGGTCCTGAAATATATCTCTGATTTCCAGTACATGGCCTCGTCTTTAATATCCTGGCCTGCCTCTGAATTTATAACATTATCTAATTGCTGCATGGCGTCGCTGAATCTATTCAGGCGCACGTAAGACTCTCCTAATAAGAGCCGCGCCTCCATAGTATCAGACCCGGCTGGCTTTTCAGATAAGAACTTCTGGAATGATTTGGCTGCTATTTCGTAAAAACCGTCCTGGAAGGATTTTTTGCCTAGCGTAAAATCAGAATTTTCTTCAGAGTATACTGCGGAGACAGGGCAATATAATGTCCCTATAACTAATATGAAAGATATAATATACAATATATATTTAATATTATTCATCTTGAATATAAATATAACATTGAGAGGGGTATTATTCAAGGGAAAAATTGAATGTCCTGTCCCGCTGCGTCGGCGGGACACATCCCGCCGACGCAGCGGGACAGGACATTACCTGTTACTTGCTACCTGTAACCTGAATATTTATTTCAAATATACTTTAAGGTATTGGCCTGTATGCGAACGCTGGGCTTTTATTATTTCCTCAGGAGAACCGCAGGCAACTATTTCTCCGCCTTCGTCTCCTCCGCCCGGCCCAAGGTCTATTATGTAGTCAGCTGATTTTATGACATCCAGATTATGCTCTATTATTAAAACGCTGTTTCCTCCTTGTACTAACACATGCAATATCTTTAGCAGCCTGTCTATATCAGCAAAATGCAGCCCTGTAGTAGGCTCGTCCAGCATGTAGAGGGTCTTGCCTGTCCCTATCTTGCTGAGCTCAGTGGCAAGCTTTACCCTCTGCGCCTCTCCGCCTGACAGAGTTGTCGCAGACTGGCCCAGCTCAACATATCCGAGCCCAACATCATAAAGCGTTTTCAGTTTTTGGTGTATGGCGGGAATATTTTTGAAAAGCTCCATGCCATCTTCTACAGTCATCTCCAGTACATCAGCAATTGATTTACCCTTATAAAGAACCTGCAGGGTCTCGTGATTATACCTCCTCCCTTCGCAGACTTCGCATGTCACATAGACATCCGGGAGGAAATGCATTTCTATCTGCTTGATCCCATCACCCTGACAGGCCTCGCATCTTCCGCCTTTGACATTAAAGCTGAAGCGGCCAGGCTTATAACCCCTCATCTTAGATTCTGGGAGCCTCGCGAATATATCCCTTATAAAAGAAAATACTCCTGTATATGTAACAGGATTTGAGCGCGGCGTCCTGCCTATAGGCGACTGGTCTACAACAATAACCTTGTCTATCTGTTCCGCGCCGTCAATACCATCATGAGACCCGGGCTTATCTTTTGACCCATAAAATCTTTTTGCCAGCGCTTTATATAATATATCATCTATTATGGTACTTTTGCCTGAACCAGACACGCCTGTTATGCATACAAAAAGCCCAAGAGGTATATTAATATCTATATTTTTAAGATTGTGTTCTCTGGCATTCCTGATAATAATAGACCTGCCTTTCGCTGCCTTGCGCCTTTTCCCAGGCGTGTGTATCTTTAATTCTCCGCGCAGATAACTGCCTGTAAGAGATTCTTTTGAATTAATGATGTCATTTATTCCGCCATCAGCTACTACGTAACCGCCGTGTTTTCCCGCTCCGGGGCCAAGATCTATTATATAATCAGCGTTTCTTATTGTAGCTTCATCATGCTCTACGACTATCAGTGTATTGCCCATATCCCTCAATGCCTTCAGCGTATCAAGAAGCTTTGCATTATCTCTTTGATGAAGCCCTATGCTTGGCTCATCTAAGACATAAAGCACGCCCACAAGGCCTGCGCCTATCTGGGTCGCCAGCCTTATCCTCTGCGCCTCCCCGCCTGAAAGGGTAGAACTAATCCTGTCAAGGGTCAGATAATCAAGGCCTACGTTGGACATAAAACCAAGCCTTTCCATGATCTCTTTTAAGATCTGGCGGCTGATCTTTTCTTCGGCCTCTGTCAATTTCAGATTTGAGAAGAATTCTCTAGCGCTTTTCACAGAAAAACCTGATATATCGCTTATTGAAAAATTGCCTATCTTTATTGAAAGAGATTCAGGCCTCAACCTTTTTCCTCCGCAGCCAGGGCAGGTAGAAATGCTTGTATATTTATTTATTTCAGCCCTCATAAATTCGCTGTCCGTATCCTTTAATCTCCTTAACAGATTAGGCGCAACCCCTTCAAAATAAATTTCCTGATCTGCGCTCTTTGAACCATAGAGTATGATGTCTCTTATATTTTTAGGGATTTTATTAAAAGGCGTGTCTATGTCAAAACCATATTCCTGGCCAAGTTTTCTAAGAAGCCTTCTGTAATGAAGCACTATCCTCATCCCGCCAACGCGCCAAGGTTTTATCGCCTCTCTTAAAGGCTTGGCCTTATCAGGTATTACCAGATCCAGGTCTATATCCATTATCGTGCCCAGCCCATCGCACGTACGGCAGGCCCCATAAGGACTGTTAAAAGAAAACATCCTTGGCTCTATCTCTTCATAACTTACCCCGCATTCAGGGCATGAATATAATTCGCTGAACAGCTCATCATTTTGCTGGCCTTGGCCTTTGGTTATCAGCATCAAGCCTTTACCTACCTTTAAAGCTGTCTCAACAGAATCTGCCAAACGCTCCCTGACGCCTTTTTCAATCACTATCCTGTCCACCACAACCTCTATATTGTGTTTTTTGAACTTGTCCAATTTTATTTTTTCAAGCAAAAATTCTGGCTGGCGCTTATTTTTGCTTGATTCCGTAAAGACTTTTGCGGAATATTCATTCATCTGATTTCCAATGCTGTCCAAAGAAACTATCTGCCCGTCCAGCCTTATCCTCACAAAGCCCTGCTTTTTTAATTCCTTGAAAAGGCCCTGATATTCGCCTTTTCTGCCTCTTATGACAGGCGCAAGTATCAGTATCAACGAGCTATCAGGATATTTTAAAATCCTGTCTATTATCTCATCCTGGCTCTGGCGCCTTATCTCCCTGCCGCATTTGTAGCAATACGGCTTGCCTGCGCGGCTAAAAAAAAGCCTTAGATAATCATAAATCTCTGTGGTTGTGCCTACCGTAGAGCGCGGATTCCCTCCAGCCTTTCTCTGTTCAATAGCTATGGCGGGGGACAGGCCTTCTATATACTCCACGTCTGGCTTTTCAAGCTGTTCCAGAAACTGCCTCGCGTAAGCAGACAGGCTCTCAACATATCTGCGCTGGCCTTCTGCGTATATCGTGTCAAAAGCGAGCGAAGACTTGCCTGACCCGCTGAGGCCTGTGATTACCACTAACTTATTTCTTGGGATCTCAAGATTTATATCCTTGAGATTATGCTCCTTTGCCCCGAATATTTTTATAACCTTTTCTTCCATTGCGCCTATCGCAAACTTTACACTCTGACAATGTCAGGGTGTAGAGTTTGGTTAAGTTAACCGGCTCATTATAAATGCGTAAACCCCGGCTGTATCCGTCAAACTTTTTATATAAACAAATTCGTCATCGCCATGCCACTTTTCCCTGCCGGAGGAGCTGTAACCGAGGCTGGGAATGCCCTTTAAAATAAAATACCTGATATCAGTGGCTCCGGACATAACGCTGAAACTTGCCTGTTTGCCTGTTATATTTTTAATAGCCATGCCAGCTATATTGAAAAACCCCCTGTCATGCCTAGATATAACAGGGACAGCCTGCGAGACAAATTTTATATTAACCTTTGAATCTTTATATCTATTATTAAACTTTCTTATTACGCCTTTTATTTCCTTTTTTGCCGCGCCTATATCTTCTTCAGGTATCAGGCGCCTGTCTATGCTGAATTTCACACTGCCAGGGACAACATTTACCTTAACGCCCCCTTCCAGAAGCCCTCCCATTACAAAACTCGAATATTTAGACGCCTCTTCCCGCATATTGCGCCGCGTCTTTCGTTTCAAGATCTTATTTTTCAATCTTTGCAGATCATTTACCAGGATATTCATTCTCTCAAAAGAATTCACGCCTTTATACGGCATGGACCCGTGCGCAGATTTGCCTGTGACTTCCACTTCAGCCCATAACACACCTTTATTGCCGATTGATATATGATTCCCTGAACAGCCTTCGCTCATAGCGTAATCCGCCTTTACCATGCCTCTTTCAACCAGATAACCAAGGCCTGTCCTGCCGCCTATTTCTTCGTCAGGCGTAAAGGAAAGTTGTATATTGGCCTTTGGTTTTATGCCAGAATCTTTTAATGCCTTCAGCGCAAACAGCACGCTCGCGATAGTGCCTTTCATGTCTTCTGAACCGCGGCCATAAACCCTTCCAGCCCTTATCACTGCCTTAAAAGGCTCTGTCCTCCATTTATCAGTAACAGGCACCACATCATAATGAGAATTTACGTGAAATGTCCTTTTCGCTCCGATATCTAAATCAGCAACCAGGCTTATCCTTTTAGATCCGCCCCTTATCCCGAATCTGTCCAACACATCCTTTGGCGTAATATATCTTTTTGTGGACAACCCTAATCCCCTGCATTCCTTCTCAAGAAAGAGCGCCATCTCTTCATAATTATCTCCCGGAGGATTTACAGTAGGGATCTCTATTAATCTTGAAACCAGCTTAACCGCGTATTCTTTGTTTTTTTCCATGTAATCTTTTAATTTATTCATATATCAAGGCCTGTTCTGATGTTTATTTGAGAGATAAAAAGAAGTGTATAAAGCGGGATTAAAAATAAAAACCGCGTTAATCGAATTATAGATTTCGGAGTCCGCCCCCCACCACTTTTAGAGCTAATATTATTAGCTCTAAAAGTGGTGGGGGGCGAGACGCGCATTTACCCTTCGACGCGTTTCGGTGCGCTCCGCATCTCACTTGCTCAGGGTAATACTGAGCAAGTGCCATACTCGCACTTAAAAACGTGAAATGGCACAGTCGAAGTATTAAAGCATATTATCTTTTTTTCTTTTTCTTTCCGCCGCGAGCCATCTTTGCCCTGGAAATATCTCCATGCTTGTCAATGAAATAAAGATATCCCTTCTCCTTCTTTACTCCGCATTTCAGCACTTTCTCCATCCTTAATCACCCCCTCCCTTAATGAGCGCTTGACTTACGGAATCTAAAAGATGACGTAAGTCAATGCGCGAATTAACCCCGCCTTTTTGGGTATAGCCCTAATAGCTTATCCAAAAGGGCGGGGTAAATTAGGTCTTATAGGTTATGTCATTTCTCTTCATAACCTATGACCTCTTTTAATTTTGCAATCGCCGAAAATATAGCAAGCTGGCTGGTCTTTGGATTATTCTTAGAAGGCACATTCTCCGTCTTTGTCCAAAGCCTCCCGAACTCGCCTTCTACTTCTATCTCATGAGTATTTCTCGTGTATTCAGGAGAAGTGAATATCCTGACATTTGTCCTGTCCGCGCCTAAACCGCATATACTCAGCGTAACCGCAACATTTATGTTCTGCGGAAAATGCCTTATGGCATCCTTTGCAGTGCCAGAATATATAAGAGTTTCTTTGTTTATTTTCTCTATATCTATGCCCTTCTCTTTTAAATATGGGGAGCCTGCAAGGCCCTTGAGTGGTTTTCTGGTAGTAAGGGTCACGCTTTTTACAGAGCCTGCCATTGCGGATTTCAGGCCATCCAGGCCGCATATAGCGCCGCTTGGAATATGTATATTGGAGCGGCCTGAATTTATCTTTTCAATGATATGCTGTTTTTTTAAAAGCCCGCCCGTGCTCATAATCAAGGCTTCCTTTTTCAAAAAGCCTGCCTTTTCAGCTATGTCTCCTGATATCTCGCCTGAGGCAGCCTCTATTACCAAATCAGATTTATCCATCGCCTCATCTATTGTAGCTACCATAGGCCTCGGGATTATTGTTTCAGCAAGTCTTTCCGCTTTTCCAGCATCAATATCAGACACAGCCACTACCTCTGCCCTGCCTTTAAGGTTCTTAGCCACATATCCCGCTATCTGCGAACCCATCGCCCCGCACCCTATTATACCTATTTTTTTAATCTTCATATTTTAGTAACTCGTAATTAGTATCCTGCTAAGCTAGCTACGGGTTTTTCCCCTGAAACCTTTAACATGCGCTCTAAAGACTTATAAGCCTTATCTCTTATGCTGCCGCTTATCCTGACCTCATATTCCATAGCCTCAAGTGAATGGGCCACCCAGCCAAGCGTAGTCAGCTTCATGGTCGGACATACCAGCCTTTCTGTAGGGACATAAAATCTCCTATCAGGGTTATCCTTTCTTAACCTGTAAAGCATGCCTGACTCAGTCGCTATAATAAATTCTTTAGACTTTGAAGATTTCACATAGCTGAACATGCCGCCTGTAGAGCATATATGATCGCTGACGCTTAGGACATCAGGATTGCACTCAGGATGCGCCAGCACCTCTGCTTCAGGATGCGACTCCTTTGCATTCAGAACCTCTTCTTTCGAAACCCTTATATGTGTCGGGCAAAACCCCTCCCACAGTATTATCCTCTTATCAGGGACGTTTTGCTGCACATACCTGCCAAGGTTTTTATCAGGTATAAAAATCACCTCTTTATGATCTTTTAAAGACTGTACAATCTGAATAGCGTTTGAAGAAGTGCAGCATATATCGCTCTCTGCCTTTATCGCCGCGGAGGAATTTACATAGCAGACAGTGGCGGCATTCGGATACTCCTTCTTTTTTCCCTTTAGGCGCTCAACAGTAACCATATCTGCCATTGGACAGCCGGCTTCTTTCACAGGCAACAGGACTATCTTGTCAGGGTTAAGAATGGAAGCACTCTCCGCCATGAAGTCCACGCCGCAAAAAACAATAACCTTCGCGTCCGCCTTTACAGCAGCCTGGCTCAAGGCCAGGGAATCCCCGCTTATATCAGCTATGTCCTGAACCTCGTCCCGCTGATAATTATGCACTATTATAACGGCGTGCTTTTCTTTCTTAAGCTTCAGTATCTTTTTCTTAAGGCTCTCTTTATACTTAAGGTCGTCTTCTTTTTTATAAGCGTGTGATGTCATGGGTTTATACTTCGACAGCGCTCAGTATAAACTCTGAGCGAGCGAAGCTATTTGAATGGGTTATTTCTTCCCTGTTATCTTATTCTTTTCGTTTACAAAAATAACCTTTGGCTTAAATACCACTGCGTCCTTTGCCTCCATCATGGCGTAAGATATCACAAGAATCCTGTCCCCCACCACAGCCCATCTGGCAGTGCCGCCGTTCATGCATATAGCACCTGACCCTTTCTTGCCGGGTATCACATAAGTTTCCAAACGGCTGCCATTATTCAGGTTTACCACCTGCACGCGCTCGTTCGGAATTATATCAGCCGCGTCCATAATATCCTCATCTATGGTTATGCTGCCTACATATTCCAGGTTTGCCTCTGTAACCACAGCCCCCTGTATCTTTGATTTATAAATAGTCCTAAGCATCATGTATATCTACTCCTTTCATAATCCCAAACTTTGCAATAGCAAAATTTGCCCGGAGGGCCGCCAGCTTAAATCCTGAAAGGATTTAAGCTTATCGGCGGGGTAATCTCGGAATTTGCATAACGCTTTTTAGCACTGCATCGCAACATAATATTTTCTTTGGTTATAATAGTTTACGAGACAATTATAACTGCTAATGCAAATTCCGGGATAATTAAACGAGCGTAATATTATCTATCAATCTTGTTTTTCCAATCCAGACCGCCATTGCCACTAGAGCTTTATCAGAAATATTCTTAATATCCCTTAAATCCATTATATCAACTATCTTTATATAATCTATCTTCGCATCCGCCTGCCTTTTTATAAGCCTTCTCATTTCCCTGATTATTTTCAAAGAATTTCTCTCGCCATCATTAAACAGCTCTTTCGCGAGCCTTAGAGATCTGTAAATAGATTGCGCCTGAAGACGTTCTTCTCTGTTAAGGTATACATTTCTGGAGCTCATCGCTAATCCGTCTTTTTCGCGCACAGTGGGCATTACCTTTATATTAACGCACATATTAAGATCTTCTGCCATCTTTTTTATCACAACTGCCTGCTGGGCGTCTTTATGGCCAAAATAAGCGGTATCAGGCATCGCGATATTAAAAAGCTTGGCAACTACTGTAGTCACTCCTCGAAAATGCCCTGGCCTGGATGCCCCGCATAATGTGTCTGTTATACCTTCCACATTCAAATATGTAGCATAGTTTTCAGGATACATATCTTCAGGCCTTGGCGCAAAAACTATATTAACCCCTTCTTTCCCGCAAAGAGCTATATCTTTTTTCAGGTCTCTTGGATATTTCTTAAAATCCTCTTTTGGCCCAAACTGCGCAGGATTCACAAAAATGCTCACTATAACGTGGTCCGTGTCCTTCCGAGCTTTTCTTACAAGGCTCATGTGGCCTTCATGCAGAAACCCCATTGTAGGCACAAGGCCTATTGTTTCGCCGCGCCTTTTAACATCAGAAACATTTTTTGCCAAAGATCTTATATTTCTATAAACTTTCATAAGGTTGACCAGGCATTATCTCTCTAAGCGGTTTCATCACAAATTCCCGCTCAAACATCCTTGGATGAGGCACCTTTAAATTAGGTTCGTCTATCCTTTCATCTCCATATAAAAGTATATCCAGATCTATAGTCCTGGGGCCGTTTTTTAGCGCCCTGACCCTGCCTAATTGGCATTCTATCTGCTGAAGCCGGATTATAAGTTCCCGCGGCTTAAGCGATGTCTCGATCTCTATCGCAGCGTTAAGATAATCGCCCTGGATCGGCCCTCCAACAGGCTTTGTTTCGTAAATCTTGGATATTTTTTTTACCTCGACACCCTCAGCGCTCCTCAGTTTTTCAATCGCATCTTTAATATATCTATGCCTGTCGCCTAAATTAGAGCCGATACCTATATAACAACGCATACTCATAGTAAGGTTATATTATCTTTTTTAATCTCTCTACCGCCTCTTCTATTCTCTCTTTCGAAACAGTAAGCGCGAACCTTACGTAACCTTCTCCGCTTAGCCCAAAACCTATACCAGGAGTTATCACAATATCTGTCTTATCGAGTACTAAGCCCGCGAATTCTATTGATGATTTATATTTTTTTGGCAGCCTCGCCCACACGTAGAATGTGGCCTTTGGTTTTTCTACAGCCCAACCTAATTTATTTAATCCATCCACCAGCGTATCTCTTCTTTCCTGATACACGCTGTTCATCCTCTCAAGATGCCTGTCCGCTATATCCAGGGCGGTAATACCAGCCATCTGGATAGCGTTAAATACGCCTGAATCTATGTTGGATTTCACTTTCGCAAGCCCCCCTATAATCCTTTCATTGCCGCATGCAAACCCAATGCGCCAGCCTGTCATATTGCAGGTCTTTGAAAGGGAGTGAAATTCTACGCCTGTCTCCTTGCCTCCCTCCACTTTTAAAAAACTGGCGGGCCTGTAACCATCGAAACATATCTCAGAATAAGCCGCATCACTGGCCACAATAAGATTATGACTTTTTGCGAAGATAGCCACGTCTTCAAAAAAACCCTTCTCGCAGATAGCTGATGTGGGATTATTAGGATAGTTTATATAAATTATTTTCGCTTTTTTGAGGGCGGATTTATCTATTTTGTTTAAATCTGGAAGAAAATTATTCTCTTCTATTAAAGGCATCAGATATGGAGCCCCTCCCGAAAGGATAGTCCCACCTTTATACGGAGGATAACACGGGTCAGGGATAAGCGAAGCATCCCCTGGATTTATAAACGCGAGCGGCATATGGCTTATGCCCTCTTTTGAGCCCAAAAGAAGCAGTATCTCTTTTTCAGGATCAAGAGAAACCTGAAATCTTTCCTTATACCACTTTGCAATTCTTTCTCTAAAAACAGAACTCCCTTGATCTAAAGGATAATGATGGTTCTTAGGATCCTGCGAGGCTTTATAAAGAGACTCTATGATCTCCTTAGGAGTGGGTTCATCAGGATCGCCTATCCCGAGGTCAATAATATCCCTGCCCTCGGCGCGGGCCTTTCTCTTGGCTTTATCTATCTCTACGAATAGATATGGCGGAAGCCTATTTAATCTATCGCTGAATTTAAAGTCCATTGTCACTCCTATTCAAGAGACACGGGACAAGAGACAGGAGAAAAGGAAAAACAAAATCCGTAAATATAGCTATTTCCCATTTCCTTGTCCCATGTCCCTTGTCGCTTGTCCCTAATCAATAACATCCTTCATGCTATACAGCCCCGGCTCCTTGTCAATCAAAAACCTCGCTGCATCCAGCGCGCCTTTTGCAAACGCGTCTCTTGAATGCGCCCTGTGAGTGAGTTCTATCCTTTCGCCATTGCCTGCGAATATTACTGTATGGTCGCCCACTATATCCCCAAGCCTCACAGAGTGTATCGGAGGCATTTCCCCTTTTATTTTAAGGACAGCCTCTCCCAGCCTTTTAGCTGTCCCGCTAGGAGAGTCTTTCTTCTGGTCATGATGAGCCTCTACGATCTCTGCCTTGTAATTTTCGCCCAGGCCTTTGGCAACTTCCTCAACAACCCTGAACAAAAGATTAGCCCCTATACTCATATTCGGGGAATAAACAACAGGTATCGATTTGGAGGCAGATTTTATTTTATCAGCCTCATCTTTAGAAAGGCCTGTGGTCCCTATCACCATGGCCTTTTTATTTTTAACAGCGGCCTCAAGATGTTCCATGGTTGCTGAAGGGCTTGTAAATTCTATTAAGACATCGCAGGAAGCGGCAATTTTGCTGAAATCAGACTCAATCTTTTTATATATCTTCCCGATCGCAAGCAATTCTCCTATATCTTTCCCGATCACAGGGCTCGAAGAATATTCAAGCCCGCCTGTTATCTCAAAGCCTTTATCTATGCTTGCCAATACCCCTATCCTCGCCCCCATCTTCCCTGATATCCCGCTTATTATAATTTTTATCATATTGCGCCCCTTCACATAATTTACACTCGTAACTTTACAAATGGTGCATTGCACGAATTGTAAAGTTATATTAACATAAGCCGTAATCCCTTAATGCATTTTTGAGTTTTTCTAAATTTACGTCAGACATTGAACACAAAGGCAGCCTGAGATCCGGCTCTATTATACCCATAAAGCTTAAGGCTGTCTTAACCGGTATAGGATTTGTTTCTAAAAATACTGCCTTTACAAGAGGCAGAAGCTTATAGTACAGTTTCCTGGCGCCTTCGATATCGCCCTTTTCGAATTTAGCCACCATGTCTGAAACATCCTTTGGCACAATATTATTCACAACTGAAATAACCCCTGTCCCGCCTATTGCGAGCACAGGCAGAGTAAGGCCGTCATCGCCCGATATAAGGTCAAATTTATCCCCGCATAAATAGCGTATCCTCGCCATCTGTTCTAAATTCCCGCTGGATTCCTTGACCCCTGCTATATTCCTTATCTTGCTTATCCTCTGCATAGTCTCAGGCTCAATATTCACCCCAGTCCTGGAAGCAATATTATATACAATCATAGGGAGATCTACTCCTTCTGCGATCGACTTAAAATGCCGATAAAGCCCTTCCTGTGTAGGCTTGTTGTAATATGGCGAGACCTGAAGCGACGCGTCTGCGCCTGCCTTTTTTGCGTGCATGGTAAGCATCAAAGCCTCGGCAGTGCTGTTTGAACCGGTCCCCGCAATAACAGGTATTTTTTTATTCGCGGCTTCTATCACAACCTCTATAACGCGGTCATGCTCTTCGTAAGAAAGGGTCGCGGATTCGCCTGTTGTGCCGCATGGCACTATGCCGCTTGTCCCATTTTTTATATGAAACTCTACAAGCTCTGACAATTTCTTTTCGTCTACTTTTCCTTTTTTAAACGGCGTTACCAGTGCCACCATTGCGCCTTTAAACATAAATACCTCCCAAATCTGCGAAGCAGATTTGATCCCGAGCGACTATCGTTTTACAATGCTGTCGCGAGGGACCTAATATTATAAAGTTATTTCACCTGTAAACACTTTCTTTGCTTCGCCCTCAAGATAAACATTTTTTATTTTATTCACTATCTTTTGAAACTCCACCTTCAATATCCCGCCTCGCGTATGAACATTTATTTTCAGCTTCAAGCTGACAGCTTCAAGCTGACAGCTGAAAGCTGATACTACCGCGGACGCAACTGAGCCTGTGCCGCACGCAAGCGTCTCTCCTTCCACGCCTCTCTCATAGGTTCGTATTTTTATATTATTACCATCTAATACTTCTACAAAATTAACATTGGTGCCTTTCGGTTTAAACTCATCGTGATGCCTTATCTGAGAACCCAGAGATATCAAATCTATTTTATCCAGGCCTTCCACTAAAATTACTGTATGAGGCACGCCTGTATTTATAAAATTCGCTTTTATATCTCTTCCGTTTATATCGATCGGAAAATTTAGTCTTAAACCGGCAGGCTCTTCCATCTTAACCTTGACTCTATTCTTAGATGTTATCTCGCCTTCATATATCCCTGCCATTGTCTCGACTTTAGCTTTTCCTTTAATCCCTTTAAATAATACAGCACACCGCAGCCCATTACCGCACATCTCCGCCTCACTGCCGTCCGCATTAAAGACGCGCATTTTAAAATCAACTGCCTTTGATTTTTCCAGAAACAGCACCCCGTCAGCGCCTATACCTGTCTTCCTCTCGCATAACCTTCTCGCAAGGGCCCCATTAACTCCTAGCCCCTGGCCCGCGCCCTTAAAGTCAACCAGCACAAAATCATTCCCAGCCCCAACCATCTTAGTAAACACCATTTTTCTCATCTATTCCAACCCTTTGTAACTCTAAAAGATTGCGGAGTAGCGAAGCGAAGCTCCGCGCAAATAAGAAATTCCTATATTATTAATTTAAAGCATCGAGTTATTCAGACCTCATCGCGTATCAAATCTTCCATGGTTTCCCTGCGTCTTATGAGCCTTGCCCTGGAACCATCCACCATCACTTCAGCCCCGCGCGGCCTGGAGTTATAATTGCTCGACATGCTAAAACCATACGCCCCTATGCCCATAACGCTTAACAAATCGCCGTCTTTAAGCCCTATAAATTTCCTGTCTTTGCCTAAAAAATCTCCGCTTTCGCATATAGGCCCAACTACATCATAGACCTTTATATCCCTTAGATTAGAATAAGAGTGTGACCTCACCGGCAATATACTATGATATGCCTCATAAAGGCTCGGCCTTATAAGGTCATTCATCCCAGCGTCGGCTATCGCAAAATTTTTACTCGGGGCTTCTTTTATGTATTGAACCCTTGTTACCAGCGCGCCTGAAGGGCCCACAATAAACCTGCCGGGCTCCAAAATAATATTCACTTTTATCTTTTTAAGGATTGGCAGGATCGCCTTTGCATACTCTTTGGCGGTCTGCGGCCTTTCCCTGAAATAGATAATTCCAAGCCCTCCGCCTATATTAAGCCATCGCACTGTCACCCCATGCCTTTCAATATCCTTTATAAATTTCACGACTTTTTCTATCGCCTTTATAAAAGGTCCTGCATCCACTATCTGGGAACCGATATGCATATGAATACCTGAAATGTCAAGATTTTTACGCTTCTTCGCGCCTAAAAATATTTCTTTTGCTGTATCAAAATCAACTCCGAATTTATTTTCTCCATGGCCTGTCGTAATATATTTATGCGTTTTAGCTCTTATGTCCGGGTTTATGCGTATCGCCACTCTCTGCCGCGTCCCAAGCCTGCCCGCTACTGTATTTATAAGCTCCAGTTCAGGGATTGATTCAACATTAAAAAATAATATATGGCGCTTTATAGCGAGCTCTATCTCTTTTTCTGTTTTTCCAACGCCCGCATAAACAATCTTATTAGGAAACGCACCTGCCTTAAGCGCCCTGTATAGCTCTCCTCCAGATACAATATCCAGGCCAGAGCCTTCCTCTATCAGGGCCCTGCATATAGCCAGATTTGAATTAGCCTTCATTGAAAAACATATAAGGGGATTGACCGAGCTAAATGCCTCTTTTATTTTTCTGTAGTGGCTTATCAGGGTATTGCGGCTATAGACATAAAGCGGAGTGCCGTATTTTTTGGCAAGCCATTCTATAGCCACAGACTCGCAATAAAGATTATCGCGCTTGTAATTAAAATCATGCATAACTTTACCCTTTACCCTCCCCTATCCTCTCTCTAACTTTACAAATGGTGCATGGCACGAATTGTAAAGTTAGAGGCCATATTTATAGCTATTTAAGTGTTTTTTTACCTGTTTGGGGCTCGTGCCGCCAAAAGAGGTCTTTAAACTGACTGATTTTTTAGCGTCTAAAAGCTCATAGACATCTTTATTAAATTTTGGGTTAAACGCCCGAAAATCGCTTAAAGATATTTCAGATAATTTTAATTTATTTTCAAGGCTATGCGCCACAATCCTGCCTACTATATCGTGGCTGTCCTTTAACGATACGCCTTTTTTTACAAGATACTCCATTATATCTGTCGCGTAAACAGACTCGTCCTGCAGGAGCCCTGCTGCCTTCTCTTTATTAACCTTTAAGCCTTTGAACATGGCTGTTAATATCTCTAAAGAGTCCTCCATGACCCCTATTGATTTAAACAGAGGCTCCTTATCCAGCTGCATGTCCCTGTTATACGCGAGAGGAAGGCCTTTCATTACAGTCATAACCTCCGCGAGGCTGCCATAGAGCGTACCGCATTTCCCCCTCACCAGCTCAAGGACATCAGGATTTTTCTTCTGCGGCATCATGCTCGAGCCTGTAGAAAATTCATCGCCAATATCCAGGATGCCATAGCCCTGGGAATTCCATATAATAAGGTCCTCTGAAAGCCTGGAAAGATGCATAGCCATAATAGCGAGACAGAATATAATTTCTATGACAAAGTCCCTGTCGCTGACAGCATCCATGCTATTGGAAGAAATCTTTGAGAATCCGAGCTCTTTAGCCAGAAAACCCCTGTCTATGGGCAGACTCGTGCCGCTTATCGCGCATGACCCGAGAGGCAGCACATCAACCCTCTTTGCGCAATCATTAAGCCTGCTGATATCCCTTGCCAGCATCTCGCAATAGGCCAGCATCTGATGGCTCAACAGCACTGGCTGCGCGTTTTGAAGATGGGTAAAACCTGGCACTATCACATCAATACTCTTTTTTGAAAACTCTTTGATAGACGCCTGAAGACATGATGAAAGCGCAATTATGGTATTTATCTCTTTTTTACAATACATCCTCATGTCCAATGATACCTGATCATTCCTGCTTCTCGCTGTGTGGAGCATAGCGGCTGGCTTGCCTATCTTTTTACCCAGCGCATTCTGCAAAACAGTGTGTATGTCTTCCGCAGAATAATCGATTTTGAACGAGCCATTTTTAATCTGCTTCAAAATTGAGCTTAGACCAGAAACGATCTTAGCGGCATCCTTTTTAGGTATAATATTGCGTTTGACAAGCATTTTAGCGTGCGCAATACTGCCTATGCAGTCATATTCAGCGAGTTTTTTATCAAACTGTATTGACCTCGTAAACTCCTCTACCAGAGGATTTGTTTTTTTGGAAAATCGTCCGCCCCACATCTTAGACATATAAAAGCTCCCTGTTAGGGGCAAGAGACAAGAGTCATGGGACAGGGGAAAAACTAAAATCCATGAACGGAATTAGCTTTTCCTTGTCCCTTGTTCCCTGTCCCTCATCCCTTTCTATAAGGCATCCCCCACACCTTTATAAACCCTTCCGCTATTGACCTGTCAAATTTATCGCCTTTATCATATGTAGCCATCTCTTTTCTGTATAAGGAATAAGGCGATTTCCTGGAGACAACGCTCGCTACACCCTTCAGCAGCTTCACCCTCACGATCCCAGTAACATGTTTTTGTGTTTCATTTATAAATGCGTCCAGCGCGCCTTTTAAAGGCGTAAACCATAAACCATAATATATAAGATCCGCATACTTCAATGCAATGTTCTCTTTAAAATGCAAAAGCTCCCTGTCCAAAACAAGGCTCTCCAGATCCTTATGGCTGTAATATAAAATCCACGCCCCGGGCGCTTCATAAATCTCCCTTGATTTTATTCCCACAAGCCTGTTTTCTACCAGGTCAGTCCTGCCTACCCCGTTTCTGCCGCCTATTTCATTTAATTTCAACACCAGGCTGACTGGATCATATTTTTTCCCATCGAGCTTAACAGGCGCCCCTTTTTCAAACTCAATCTCTACATAAGCCGGCTTAGCAGGCGCCTTATCAATACCTACTGTCATTTGATAAGCGTCTTCTGGCGGCTCATTCCATGGGTCCTCCAGAACGCCGCATTCTATGCTCATGCCCCATATATTCTTATCCAGGCTATAAGGGCTTTTCTTGGTAATATCTATCTGTATATTATTTTCCTTAGCATATTCTATTTCCTCTTCCCTGGAGTACATATGCCACTCCCTTAGAGGGGCTATTATTTTCAATTCAGGCGCGAGCGCCATAGCTGTAACTTCAAATCTCACCTGATCATTGCCTTTTCCTGTGCAGCCATGAGCAATAGAATCCGCCTTTTCTCTCTTCGCGGCTTCCACAAGGCCTTTCGCGATAATAGGCCTCGAAAGCGCTGTAGCGAGCAGGTACTTAGACTCATAAACCGCCCCTGCCTTTAAAGACATGAATACAAAATCCTTGGCAAACTCATCTTTCAGGTCTTCAATAATAACCTTTGAGGCCCCTGCCAGTTCTGCCTTTTTCTTTAATTTATCATAATCCCCGCCCTGGCCCACATCAGCCATATAGGCGATTACATCATAACCTTTATCTGTAAGCCACGTCACTGCGACAGAGGTGTCTAAGCCTCCGGAATAAGCTAAAACCACTTTTTTATTCATATTTACCTCATATTTTTTGACACATTGTATTACAGGGGAGGGTTTTACCCCCCCCCTCTGCAATTATTTTAACAATTTTATCAATATCGCCTTCTGGACATGAAGCCTGTTTTCAGCCTGGTCTAAAATAACAGAGGCAGGGCTGTCCATTACCTCATTTGTTATCTCCTGGCCCCTGTGAGCGGGCAGACAATGCAAGACTATAGCGCCTTTATTCGCAAGCCTCACTATTTCAGAATTAACCTGATACTTTTTAAATATCTTCAGCCTTTTTTTATACTCTTTTTCCTGGCCCATACTTGTCCACACATCTGTGTATATAACATCCGCGCCTTTCACAGCTTCTTCAGGAGAATTAAAAATCCTCGCAGATGCAGCCACTTCTTTTAGCACATCCTTAGGCGGCTCATATCCTTTAGGACAGGCGGCTCGGATCTTTATACCCATCTTATGACATATATATAAAAGCGAATTGAGGACATTGTTCCCATCACCTATAAAAGCCACTGTTATGCCATCCAGGCCTTTATTTTCTTTTATGGTAAATAAATCGCTTAGCGCCTGGCATGGATGTTGATAATCGGTCAATCCATTTATTACAGGTATCGAGGAATGCCTCGCAAGCTCCATAACTGTCCTATGCGAAAAGGTCCTCGCGATAATACCGTTTAAATACCTCGAAAGCACCTTTGCGACATCCTCTGGAGATTCGCGCTTGCCAAGGTCTATCTCATACGAGCCGAGATATATCGCATGCCCCCCGAGTTCTGTTATCCCCACCTCAAAAGAAACCCTTGTCCTGTTAGACGGTTTTTCAAATATAAGGCCCAGGGTCTTTCCTTTAAGGGGCGCGCCAAAATCCTGCCTCTTTTCTTTTAATTCAGCCGCCAGCCCGAGTATTTCGTTTATCTCGCTTACGCTCAAATCGTTTATCGCCAATAAATCTTTTTTCATGTCATCACCCTATCTAAAATCCCTATTGCCTTATCTATCTGCTTCTTTGTCACTATCATCCCAGGCATTATCCTTAGCACCTTATCGTGAGTGCAGTTTATCAAAAGCCCTTCTTTAAAACATTTCTCCACGATTTCTTTGCCAGGGACAACAAGCTCCACACCCAGCATAAGGCCTTTTCCGCGTATCTCTTTTATAATAGATTTTTTCTTTTTTAACTCATTGAGCTTCTCCAGTAAATATTCTCCCATCCTGACTGTATTGGCCATTAGTCCTTCTTTCTGAATGGCCTCAAAAACACCTAAAGCCGCGCTGCACGCAACAGGGCTTCCCCCGAAAGTAGACGCGTGCATACCTGGCTTTAAAACATCCGCAAATTTCTTACCGGCCACCATCGCCCCTATAGGCAATCCTCCCCCCAGGGCTTTGGCAAGGGTCATAATATCAGGCGTTATGCCGTAATGCTCAAAGCAAAACATCTTGCCTGTCCTTCCAACGCCTGTCTGGACTTCGTCAAAAATCAGTATTAAATCTTTTTTATCGCAAAGATCCCTTAGCGCTTTTATATAACCTTCGCCTGCCACGTTTATGCCGCCTTCCCCCTGGATAGGCTCCAGCATTACAGCTATAGTCTTGTCTGTAATAGCACTCTCTATTGCCTTGATATTATTAAAAGCAGCGTATTTAAAACCTTGCGGCAACGGCTCAAACCCTTTCTGGTATTTTGGTTGGCTAGTAGCTGTTATAGTAGTCAGCGTCCTGCCATGAAAAGAGTTCTCCATGGTTATGATCTCATATCTGCCTCCAGAGGCATTGCCATAGGCCCTTGCTAACTTTATTGCGCCTTCATTCGCCTCTGCCCCGCTATTGCAGAAAAAGACCTTTCCCTCAAAAGAGTTCTCTATTATCTCCTGGGCAAGTTTGCCCTGAAGCATGTTGTAATAATTATTAGACACATGAATTATCTTCTTAAGATAATTCCGGACAGCGTTTACCACCTTAGGGTGGCAATGGCCCAGCCCTGTAACCGCCCATCCAGGAAAAAAATCCAGGTATTCATTCCCGTCCAAGTCCCATACTTTCAGCCCCTTGCCCTTTACAATTACAACAGGGATCCTGCCATAAGTGCACATAACATACTTATCGTATTGCGCCATCACCTCTTTAGTATTCATTTTAACCTCTTCCTAACCTATTCCACCCCAGAGGTGGCACCTATTGGTGCCACCTCTGGGGTGTGTTTTACCGGTCTCCAGTAACTATCTCCGTCCCTATGCCTTTATCTGTAAAAATCTCAAGAAGAAGGCTGTGGGGTATACGGCCGTCTATAATATGCGTTTTTAAGACTCCTGCATTCAAAGCATCCATGCATGCCTTGACCTTCGGAATCATCCCGCTTTGAATAATCTTTCTATCTATCAGTGTATCCGCGTCCTTCATCGCGAGGGTTGAAATAAGAGAGCCCTCATCCCCTTTTTGCCTCATTATGCCTTTCACATCTGTAAGCAATACCAGCTTGACAGCCTTAATAGCCATCGCTACTCGAGAAGCGGCGTCATCAGCATTTATATTATAAAGCTCACTGTCGCTTCCTACGCTCACAGGAGAAATAACAGGTATTGCTCTTGGCCGGACAGCATTTCTTACTACATCAGCGTCAACCCTGTCTATATCTCCCACAAACCCAAGCCTGGCTGATTCCTTATGCGGCCTGGCTAATATTACATTTTTCTTTGAGGTATTCATGCTTATAGCCCTGCCGCCCAGGGCCTTTATGTCAGATACTATGCTGTCATTCACCCTGGTCAGGACACTATTTACCACCCCTACCTCTTCTTTTGTAGTTACCCTTAAACCTTCGCTGAATTCTACTTTTTTGCCAAGCCTCCTGAATTCCTCATTGATGAACGGGCCTCCCCCATGGACAAGCACAGGCCTTATGCCAACGTAGCTCATGAAAACAATATCCTGCAAAACGCCTTTTTTAATCTCAGGATTAATAAGGGCGCTCCCGCCATATTTTATGACGAATATCTTGCCGCTATAAGATTTTATATATGGCAACGCCTCTATCAAAACATCAGCTTTTTTAATCGCCTTTTCCATAAATTTCCAACCTTGTCCCGCTGCGTCGGCGGGACGTGTCCCGCCGACGCAGCGGGACAAGGTCATGTTTCATACTCCGCGTTTATTCGGACGTATTCTTCCGTAAAATCGCATGTCCAAACCCTGTCTGAACACCCGCCAGATTTAAGATCCACTGTAATTTTTATTTCTTTTTTCTTAAATATATCTAAAAGCAATTCTCTTGAGGCATATACGCCTGCGCCATTTTTCATCGCCAAAATACCTCCAAAATAAATATCCACGCGGCCAGGATTTATCATGGCTCCGCTGGATCCAACACTTGCGGCAACACGGCCCCAGTTAGGGTCTCCGCCAGCTATCATGGTCTTTACAAGATTTGAGCCAGCGATATGCCTTGCGACAAGGCCTGCGACTTCCTCTGTCTTTGCGCCTTTCACAATAATCTCAATAAACCTCGTAGAGCCTTCCCCATCCAGGACTATTTTCCTGGAAAGCTCTTTTGCCGCAAATTTAATAGCATTGAGAAAAACAGCGTAACCGGCCGAGCCTTTTTTTATAATGCTGTTTCCAGCCATGCCATTCGCGAATATCATGGCAGAGTCATTCGTGCTCATATCCCCGTCAACAGTTATCTTGTTAAACGAATCATATATAGATTCTTTAAACGCCTGATTCAAGGCCCTGCTTTCTATCGCTGCGTCTGTTGTAAAAAACGCAAGCATAGTAGCCATATTAGGGCATATCATGCCAGCGCCCTTAACAGCGCCAGCTATCCTCACCTCTTTGCCTCCTATGTTTACCTTGACAGCGATCTCCTTATGAGTGGTATCTGTAGTCATTATAGCCCTGGCAAACTTTGTGCCGTTTGACCTGGACAGGTCAGCCACGAGAGATCCCAGGCCATTTATAATTTTCTCGGCAGGCAAAGGCCTGCCTATGATACCAGTGGATGCCATAAGCATCAGGTCTTTTTGTATACTTAACCTGGCGCTGACTGCCTCTGTTATTTTCATGGCGTCTTTTATTTCTTTTTTGCCAACACAGCAGTTGGCATTGCCGCTATTGACTATCACAGCCTGGCTGACGCCTTTATTTATGCGGTCTATACATAAAATTACAGAGCCTGATTTTACCTTATTAGTTGTAAACACGCCCGCAGCTGCGCATGGCACTGTAGAAAGCAGTAAAGCGAGATCTGTCTTGCCGCTCTTTTTTATCCCGCAGTTTGTAGACCCGGCCAGAAAACCTTTAGGCGCTGTCACGCCGCCTTTAATGATTTTCATATAGAATAGCAGAGCAAGACTCCGCGCGTATGTTAGCGCGAAGCTCGCTACGCTCGCTTCGCTACTCCTTCATGATTCGGAGTAGCGCAATTTATTATGTGTTTGTTACAATCCACACTTCTCATCAAACCCATACATTATATTCATGTTCTGCACTGCCTGGCCGCTCGCGCCTTTCACAAGATTATCAATAGCGGTCATAACCACTATTAATGATTTTTCAGGAAATGCCTTTACACCTATATCGCAAAAATTCGACCTCACGACATTTTTCGTGTCAGGCAACACCCCTTCTTCCAGCACCCTGATAAAATGCTCGCCTTTATAAAAATCCCTGTATATCCCGAGCGCCTCTTTTGTATCTATCTTTTTACCAAGCCTCAAATAAATTGTGCTCAATATGCCCCTTTCCATCGGAATAAGGTGCGGGGTAAAATTTACCTCTATCCTTGCCCCGCTTAGAGAGCTCAATTCCTGGTCTATCTCTGGCATATGCCTGTGAAAATTTACCTTATACGGCCTGAAGCTGTTCACAGCTATCTCGGTAAACATCAGCGTTTGCGTTGGAGTCCTGCCTGCCCCGCTCACACCTGATTTTGAATCGCATATAATATAATCTGTATTTACTATTTTCTTTTTCAATAAAGGGCCGCAGCCTAAAATAATGCTCGTAGGATAACAGCCTGGATTAGCTATTAAATCAGCCCCCTTTATATCTTTCCTGTATAGTTCAGGTAGTCCGTATACTGCCTTTTTCAAATACTCAGGACATTCATGTTTTGTCTCATACCATTTCTCATATACAGCCTTATCCTTTATCCTGAAATCAGCGCTCAAGTCTATCACCTTCTTCCCTTTCTTTAAAAGCGCTGGCGCAAAATCCATTGAAACCTTGTGCGGTAGGGCAAGGAATACAGTGTCCGCAGCCTCACCTACCTCGTCCACGCTCATATCGTAAGAATCCAGGTCAAGCATAGCGTTTGACCATGGGTATAACTTAGATACGTGTGTCCTGTCTATCTTTGCAGCCAAGGCTGTAATATTAACCTCGGGATGCCTAAGCAATATCTTTATAAGCTCCTCTCCGGCAAAACCGCTCGCGCCCATTATGCCTATTTTTAACATTTATGCCTCCATATGTAGAATATTAAAATTATAAACAAAAACGCCTACCCTGTCAATTTATTTCTCGTCGGAAAAAGACAGGATAGGCGTTATATAATATTGTAGAGGAGGGTTTAAAAACCCTCCCCTGCAGAATTACCTCTTAGTCCACTGGAATCTTTTTCGCGCCCCTTTCTGGCCGTATTTCTTTCTCTCTCTCTTCCTTGGATCTCTTGTCAGAAAACCTTTTTTCCTTAACAGGGCTCTTAACTCCTCGCTAGTGAGCGCCAAGGCCCTGGATATCCCGTGCCTCAACGCGCCTGCCTGGCCGGATTTTCCTCCGCCAGTTACAGTCGCGACTATATTAAATTTATTGCCGACGTTTGCAGCCTGTATAGGCTGCCTCACTATCATCTTAAGGGTCGGCCTTTCAAAATACTCTTCAAGAGGCTTCTTATTAACCACTATTTCGCCGCTGCCTGTTAACAACCTGACTCGCGCGATTGCCTTTTTTCTTCTTCCTGTAGATTGCATTGTATTCTGGGCTGTCATATTATTAATCCTCGTTATCGCAGGGTAGGGTTTAAAACCCTCCCCTGCAGAAATATTATTATATTTTTACAGGGTTTTGAGCGCTGTGCGGATGCTCAGGCCCAGCATAAACCTTTAGCCTCGTAATCATCCTTGAGCCTAACCTGTTTTTGGGAAGCATACCCTTCACAGCATGCCTTATTACTTCTGTCGGACGGGCCTTTAAAGCCAGCTCCAGGGTCTTTATCTTAAACCCTCCTGGATAACCTGAAAAACTCGTATAGGTCTTTGCCTGCAGTTTAGCCCCTGTTACCGCTATCTTAGACGCGTTCACAACAACCACGAAATCCCCGTTATCTACATTGGAGGTGTAATTCACCTTGCGTTTTCCGCTTAAAAGCATAGCCGCTTTCACAGCCAGCCTGCCAAGTATCTGGTTTTCCGCATCTATAAGGTAATGTTTTCTGCTTACATCTTTCTTATTTAAAAGCGCTGTATTCATATTTGTTCTCCGATTAGAAGTTTAAATTTTACCACAAATCTTTATATTGTCAAGAAAATTTACTTTTATTGTTATCGCGGGTGGATTGACCTTGTCCCGCTGCGTCGGCGGATCAAAAGGTCCGCCGACGCAGCGGGACATGGTTATCATAAAGAGTCTCTGGTAGCGTCAGCTGAAACCATGTCAGCTGCTGGTACCGCGGCCCTCGTAGCCTTTAAATTCGCCAATGTAAGCACAGCCAATGTCCCTAAATCCATATAGCCTATAAAAATACCGCCCTTCTTTATATCAAAACCTACATTAAAAGCGCCTGACTCAAGAAATGTCCTATCAGAGTCATCTATTATTAACAGCCTATCTTTTACGAGCTCTCCAAGCCCGCCAAGATCTTTACCCTGCGCCTTATAATCATCCCACCCTGGTATATCCAACTGATAGCTATCTATCAATATCTGGCTTATTAAACCCAGGCTGTTAGATTTTTTCAATCCAGGGATCTGAAACCTTATATAATGCTGCTTGTTTTTACGGTCAACATACTCTGCGAATTCTACTGCCATGCCTGCTCGCTTAAGCACAGCTACTATTTCTGCCTGTTTCTTCTTCACCAGTTTTATCATACCCTGGTCCTGAGTAATAAAGGCCACGCCTCTTTCCTGAGATTCAAAGCTGTAATCTCCGTCTCCTAATATTTCGCCTGCCTTCTTCTTTATCCTCTCCTTTTCCTCTTCGCTGAATTCCAAAGAAAATATCTTACGCTCCAGATTATCAAGCCTGACCATATTGACCTGCTCGCTGGTTATGACATATACATCTTTCCAAAATTCCTCTTTAATAGACCTCCGCAAAAACTCATATGTATTAAACCCGCCAGGATTTTTAGGAGCCCTCGCGGTAACTATAAAAAGCGGGATACCCATAGAGATGCGCTTTTCTATGACAGCTTTGAGTTTTTCATCCATCCAATCCCTGTTTGTGGATTTTACTGTGTCATCTATATCCAATACCATGGCAGCCCGCGCATGCCTTAAGGCAAAAACAGTGTCTGGATCAAAGAATGGCTTAAGGCACGGGGCCACGCTGTCAAGGATATCCTTTGCTATTATATATGGCGCGCGGCTTACAGCGGCCTCCCCGCCTTTTGGTTCAGAAGGTTCAGCTGCCATACCTATCCATTCATAAAGCTCTTCACTGTCTTTAAACCCAAGCTTTTCCACTAATTCAGGGATAATGCCTTTTATGAAATAATCCAATTCCTCATACTGTCTCCTGCGGGACGCATTTTCAAGAGAAGCTGAAAATATAAAGCTTGATTTAAGCATATGTTCTCCTGCCTTTAAAATATCCCTTTTAGCAGCAGGCCTCATGCGATGTAGTATAAGCTGTGTGCGAGGCTGTGTAGCGCTATTATGCATATCCGCTATCCGCTGATTTTCTTTTAACAAGGCGTCTGGCCTTGAAACACTTCTAATATCCAATATATCTTTATCTTTTATATCAAATACCCCATACCCGATATCCTTTTCAGTCAATACCTTTATACCTGAAAGCGGCGATACGCTACTATGCGGGCCTGCGTTTAAAGCGCAAGCGGTTATGCCTCTAAAATTTTCATCTAACATATCTACACTTGCCAAAGCCGCGATATCAGGACAGCTGACTGGTTTGCCTTTATAATTCATGCGCGTAACTCTTATTGGCATAAGAAAGGTGCTTTTTGCTGTGCGCTTAATTACAGAAGGATAGGTATACCGCTCATCCAATAAATTCCATAATACTTTAAAATCTTTAAACATATTTCCTGTGGCATCCAGATGGTCCAGCCTGAAACTTTGATGCTTTAATGCATTTATGCGCCTCGCCTTATATATCCAATGCGTGCCCATTCCATACTCATACGCGAGAAACTCTTCTTTATCAGGATACATCTGTATCTCTATGGGCCTTCCATTTTTATCTTTAAAATTTATATACGTCGCCTCAAATGGATAATCCGGCCTGTATTTATAATCCACGCATTCTTCGCCAATCTCAACCTCAAAAATAATTTTCAAGGCATTAATCACATCTTCTATATCTTGCCCGGGTTTTAATATAACCCTGAATCCAAAATAATCTTCCAATTCCTCAAATAAATGATACTTCTGGTCTTCGTTTTTATCTTTGCCTTTATAATACTCCAGCTTACCGCTAGCAGAGCTTAATGTCTTTACCCTGCCTGTCACAGATTCAAAATCAACGCCAATATCAGTTAATCCTTCTTCTAATCTGCCAACCCATTCATCTATATAAGCTCTCCCTCTGTCAATATAATACTTATTAATCATCTCTGCTGAAAGATTATCAAGCTGAACACCATCCTGCGCTAATTTTAAGAATCGGATCACGCGAATAGCATCTTGCTTGAACCCATCAGGATCTTTAAGCACTTGCGCATGGTCTCGCAGTTTATTAGCAGTGCCTCTCATTCTCAATCTATCTGCGAGAAGGGCATACAGCTCTTCAACATATCTTAAAATACTGCCCCTCTCCCAGCTGTTCCCGCCATAACTAAGAAACAGCTCTAAAGTTGCCAGCTTATCCGCGAATGCCAATACCATGACTAACACATTGCCGTTTCTATCAGCACTATCATCATCCTGCGTATAAGATAATTTAATTAATTTATCCATTTGGTCATTAACAATACTTTGCCTTTCTGCGGCAGGAGGAGGCTCATACACAGCCTTTCTAAGGCGCACTAAGCCAGCGACTAATTCTGTTACCATTCTCGCGTCCTTTTCATCCTCTAATATCCCAGAATCAATCAACTTTCTGTTTAAATTATCTGGCTCGCACATCGAGCACAAGCTCGCTATCTCAGTAAGTATCATGGAGCGCTTTTCAGAAACTGATAACTCAAAACCTGTCTTGTATAAGCTCTGGGATAATTCGACACCTCCCTCTAAAAAATTCCTGTAGCAGCTCTCGGCATACTCCCTATAACTCATTCCATTCTCAAATTTCTTTCCTTTATACCTCTCATCCAGGAATCTATCCAGCTTATTCGCCTCATCATATATCTTAGCTGTCTCCACATAATCCTGCCTGCGGCTGAAATCCAGTTCTCTGGCCCCAATCAAATAACAAGACGCTATATCAGGCGCTGAGCAGCCTTTAAAAAATATTATTCTGTGCGTAAGGGTATAATTCCTGATATCCTCTTCCGCTAAACGGCCCATCAGGCTAATCCTGAAATGCACAGTATCCCATATACCGTCTCCTGCCTTATAGCCTAATCTGCTTAGAAAATTGTCTATTGCTTTAAACCTGTCCGCGGCATTAACATCATGCCGATAAAACAACCCACATATATATGTTAGATACGCAGCGGCTCTATCTTTATCAGAAAATTTGTTAATAATTTCAGACAACTCATCTCTTAGCTGTGTTTCTTTCTCATAGATTTCTGATAAATTCCCGGCCATACGCTCAATCAGGCTTATTTCAGCTTCACTAAAATCTATTTCTTCAGCATTAATCCTGTCAATATCTAACAAAGGAGCTAATGGCCTAATAATATCCTTGGCGCGCCTTTCCCTGTCTGCCCTGCGGGCCAGTATCTCCTCTTCACTTTCCATGGCTGCCGCGCATGCCTTATAAACATTAACCCTCACTGTAGCTGTAGGCTCCCTCGAACCCACGACAACCGCTATATCAAAGAATATCTTCCATGCGCCCTCTACCAACACTGCTAATTCTGCCTTTTTAACCATAGGATCCTTAAGCGCTGCTTCTATTTTAGCCGCTGCCTCACCTTGCGCTATATCACTCCCATCCTCTTCATCGCGCAACGCCTCAGCTATTATAACAGCCTGGCGCTCTGAAGAGATGGGGATAGGACGGCCCACTTCTCTGTATGCGCCATTTATAATTTCTATTAGGGAAATGGCGTCGAGCCTTCTTTGAGCTAACCGCTCCAGATGGCCAAAACTGCCATCCATCTTTTCAGGGACAGGCCTTATCTTTACTGTCATTAAAACATCTACGGCTGGATATAGCCTCTCCTTGAGCCTTCTTATCTCCACTGCCCTGTCATGCATAGATTGGACATCCAGCGCAGCTTCTAATTCCGCATCCCATGATTCTTTAAGCCTGGCGCAAGCAGCCCTGACCTGGCTCTCATGGCCTGAACCAATGCCTGATAATTCCGCATACGCAAGGATAAGCACAGTTTCCTCGAGATTTTTCAACTTGCTTTCATTATCCAGGCCTTCAAATGTATCCAGGTTCACTATGCGATCCGCAAGTTTTACCAGTATCAAAAAATAGTGTTCTGGGTGATTCGCCGCATGTTCATAGAGCTTCTTAAAAAACTCCTGTTTATGCGCGGCTTCTCCTGCTTCGCCTTCTGTTATTGTAAGATAACTTACGCACTCCGCTATCTCCTCGCCAAACCTTCCCCTTATCTCTTCAACGGACGCCTTGCCATCTTCGACTAAATCGTGAAGAAATGCCACAATATATGCCTTTGGCTCGCCAAGTCCCATCTTCAATAATTCCTGACAGATACTTGATTCATGGTAAACAGGAAAATCCCCGTTTTTTCTATAAGGCGTTTCCGCATTGCCGTTGACGCCCATAGACTTTATAGTCTTATCCACAAGAAACTCAAAGGCCATCCTTATATGCTCATTTTCATCTCTGTCAAGTTGAGACCCATGGTCAGATAAAAGCCTGTTCAAGCCTTTTTCTATCGCAATATAAAAACCATCGCGCAGTCCATTCATAAATGTTTTATATCTGTAGGTTCCTCCTGCCGCGAATATCACTATTGAATACAAAATAAAAGCTATGCCAACAGGCAGTAATGGGCCAAGCCCTAACCCAAAAATAAGCATCCCTACTCCAGCGCCAAAAATAAGCGCCTTTAGCCTGAACATCTGGATATTAAAGAAAATCACTAAATACGCCAGATTATAAAAATAAAGCCTGTTGTTTTTTGCGTAAGAAGCTACATAAGCCTGTATCTGCAGGCGGCGCATTGTCTGTTGCGTAAAAGTCATAAAGACATACTTTACTATATTGCCATGCAGTATTCTAGGGAGAAACTTTCTAAGCCTGTATAGCGGGCTGGCATTTTGAAAATTTACCCATCTATCTTTCTTTAAGGCTTCATTGACAAGGCTGTCATGCAGGTTAATCCCGGTTTTTAAAACCCTATATCCCATAAACTGCCCTATTATATAAAATGATATTAGAAAAAATGTAAAAAATATTCCTATCCCCGCAATAGGGCCATATACCATGTTTAATGCAAAGAAGATTAAAGATATATAGCTGAAGAAAAACAAAAAATTATCTATACGCGCTGGTATATAGATTTTCATAAAAGGGAGTAATTTCACTTTCTGTTGAGCCCCATTTTCCGTGTCCCCAAGAGAGGGTATAACCAGCGACGCGCCGATAAACCCAATACATATTGATAAAATAATAGCCACATCCAGGCTGGATTTTATAGCCCCATGTTTGATTAAATCTGGAGTCATTAAGACAGCGTATGTCATTAAAAACACATACAGCCCCTGCATAAAATAAGTGATAACTGTATTCATGGCACCTGATACCTTAAACAGCCTATGCAAGAGCAGCCTGATCCCAGAATGCAGCATACTGAGAAAATGCAAAGGCTGAGATAAAAAATAATTAAATATCCTGGTTACTGGGGAAGCGTAAAAAGATTCGCGTATTATATAATGATCTACGGATATCTCTCCTGTTTTAAAATTATAGCTGCTGAATAATTGACGCGTATATTGCTGTATAACGTGCACGCAAATCGTCCCTGCCAGAAATATCAATGAGGCTATAGAAAACATCTTGTCTAAACTTAAGATTAAATCAGCGTCTCCTGTGGCTGCCTTCATATTAAATAGGTGCGCGAGCATAGCCAGGGCTCCAAAAACCAATGCGCTAATAAGCATGCCGGGCCACGAAAGCCCTGATATATGTTTTCTTGTTTCATCCTTTGTTTCCTGGCCGGGCCTCATAGCATCCTGCCAATCTGTAATAGAAAATATAAAAACCGCATTAATAATAACAGATGCTGTTAAAGACGCGGCATATTGCGGAAATACTAACAAAAGCGCCAGAGACATAAGCGCCAAGAAAGCGCTGGCTAATATTCCAAAACTGCCTTTCCCGCCTGGCACGCTTATGCCAGACCTGCGGACATCTACCCTGAATTTTAGCAAGTCCTTTAAGCTTAATTTAGTTATAGCCACATAATGCGAAAATTCATGCAAAAACCCAAATCCAAGCGCCATGCCTATTACCATACTGATATCGCCTAAAGATACACCATGCTGTATAGAAATTACCGCGGCTATTGCCAAGACAGGCGCTAAAATAACATTTACCCAATTAAGCGCGTTCATTTGAGATTTGTCTGTTTTGGCAATAACTGAAGCTAACGGCTTATGCGCCTCAATCCACCATGCAGCTTCTCCGTAATTAGCAAATAATCTATGAGCAAAATCCCTGTCCAGTATATCCTGAATACCAACTGCCCCTAATCTATAAAGTAACGCAGTAAACAAGTCCTTGGTTTCAAGACCATCCTGATCATTTATTCCTATCAGTATCCTTGCATTTGGCTTACCAAGACGTAAAATTTCTCCAATCAACCTTCCTGCTTTTTCCTGCACCGCTTTATCTGCAGCAGGAAGACCAACGTTAGGATTGGCTATCAATATTACGTCAAAGTTATCTCTTGGCAAATCTGTGCTATACATATCTGCTATCATAAATTTGAGAGATCTATCAATACCTTGCGTTTCAGCTTTTCTAGTGGCTAGTATTAACCCTTCATAATCAATATCAACCCCTACAGCAATTACTTTATTATACATATTTATTATTCCGAACGTAGACCCACCCTTACCACAACCCAAATCTATAATTCGTGCAACATCATGACTTAGTTCTGGAAATGGATTAGGCTTGTAAGCCCTCATAGCCTCTTCTATTGCGCTCATTCTTGTAGAATTTATGCTTGATTTAATTTTGCCTAATGCCCAGAAACTCAAGCTACTAACTAACGGTTCAGTATCATGTATCGTAGCTATAAGTATATCAGCACCTTCTTCTTTGCCAATAATTCCCAGGATAGCAATTGCCTGAGCGCGTATCCATGTCCTTTTATCTTGATTAATGATTATAGAAAGCGCCCCCACAAGCTGATCTTGTCCAAATTTTTGTGTTAGAATTTTAAGCGCCTCTTTAGCAGGCGTAAAAGGATCAGGATTTTCTAATACAGTAATAATGTACTTTTGATTTAAAATAGGTTTGTTTAATCTGGCTGAATTTGGATAAATGATATGCAGCCTTTTCTGTTTTTTAAACCAATTTTTGATAATACATGAAAATTCGTTTACCAAAGTCATAATCAAAGAAGTAAGTAGCATAACAGATAAAAATCTTCCGCTTAAATCACCTAAAATATCAGCGATATTGGCAACACCTTCTGTTGCTAAGGAAGGGATGATTATTGAAAACATCTTAAGCCATGGAAAATGCTCAATTAAATACACAGAACTTATAAAGTTTACATTTATAGACGCTGTTGTAGGTAAATATACCTTTATCCATTCTATCCCTAAAACCATAGAAGTATATGTATTTGCTAATTGAGAGCCTATCCATACTCCAAATATTGCTGATATCCACTTCAATGGCCTCTTTGGACTATATTTATGAATGCACAACAAAGCTATTCCAGAAAGATAAAGAATAGATGCAATAAGAAGATTTAAATGCTTAACATGATTAATGCCCTCGGTTAAACCATGAATACCTAGTATAAAAAATTGGTCAGGTACATAGGCAATTTCATTATCTATTACAATATGGTCAAGAGGCAGTAATTGAAATGCCAGGTATTTTGTCATAAAATCAAGGCCTAAAACTATAATTAACGCAGCTGTAGAAATACAAAAATTTTTCAAAAGAGTGCGTGGAAATCTCTCTACAGCTTGTTGTTTTGATTGCGTTGCAATAAATAGCACCTTGCTGATATGCACAAACAAGGATGGCAAGGTTACTATCCCCTGAAAACCATAGGCAATGATTTCATTAAGGCTGCTGTATTTTGTATGGCTGAATTTCTGATGTGCCCATTCGTGTGCATATATCCAGAGTTGCTGGATTGGATGGTAATTTGTAAGTTCAACGCCATGGTATAAGATACATTCAGAGTATTCATCAGTAAGATGAACACTGATTCTTTGTCTTATTTGTTTCTCTGCTGTTTCGGGTAAACTTTTTATCAGTGTTTCTAATCTATCTTTACCTTTATTTGTATCAATATCAACTGCGGCAGAATTATTTGCAAAACGCGCAATAATTGCGTATGGCCCAGCGCGCGTAGCACCTACAGCTAAAATTTCCTCGCTCTTTCTAAGCTTAATCCATGTCCACGCAAAAGCTGCTGGTATAAACCCAGCTAATAATACGAATAAAGAATGGGCTAAAACTGCTATTGCACCCGTAGTAACAACAGTAACTAAAAAGGCTCTAAAGCTTCCCCTGGAAGAAATTTGAAGCGCATCTGTATGTATTGTGTCTTGTTCAGCTATAGCCTTTGCGCGTTGGTCTGTTATTGGCTCAACGCTATCCGCATGATTTCGAGAAAAATGGTAAAGCTTATAAATAGTGAATTTACAGATCCAGTATTCCCTGCCCTCTTCATTGCAGATTAGATCATTAAGAAAATTGCCTATTCTTTCTAATGCCTCTTCTGGCGAGATACCAGAAAAACCTTCAGTTACCAGCAGGGCTCGGCGAGACGAGATATCTTCAGGGAATAACTCAATAAGAAACCTTAGCAATAACCCGCTAAACGTCTTTAAGTCAGTGCCGCTAATATCCCCTTTATGCTCTATTCTATCCAGCAATGACTTGCAAAAATCTATAATATACGCAGGTATATGATTTCCATAATTCTGCTGTATCATCCTTAATCCATTAACCAGGCGCTCCACAACCAGCTCAGGCGAATCTGCTTCTGCGCCTTGCCCTGAATCTGTGCTGATATAACGCTCCATCTCTATCAATGCTAATTGAGCCTGCCATATCTGATAGACATAACCTGCGACTGCGGGCCCTTGAGATTGTAAATCAATGCTGAACTGGCCTATCTTGTCATACTTGTAGAAAATGCCTAAATTAACACACTCGTCAAAGAAATCCTGCGCTTCATGCAGATCCTCTGGCGGCAGCCCCTGGAAAAAATACTCTTTCCTTGGATGTTTAGCGGACAATCTCCCGTCATGACTAATCCTTGGAAACACAAAATGGCGGAAGAATCTTAAATAACGCGTGTCTTTTTTAAATAAATCGGCAATATGATCTGCGGTTGCAGGATTGACATTGGCCATCTTAAGCCGCTCTCTAAGAGTCGCTGTTTTTAATCTCTTATTATCCGCGCCAGAAGATGCCAAACTGCCATTAATAATCTCTCTTAAAGTAGCGCGTAACCCAGAATCTACAGCTTTTACATGAGATACCGTATTATCTTCAGGCATTACAGCCGTATCTTCTGTATCTGGATATAAAAACTCTATTCTATCAACAGCTGCATGGCTGTCAGCTTCTATTTGAAGTTTAATAATATCCTGATAATTCCGCAATTGCCTTAAAAGGCTTGATGACCTTTTTCTTAACAATTCTAAAGATGGCTCCTTAGTTCCTGCAAAAAAAGCGTCGCTTAACTCAATATAGGCATCAGGGCCGCTGCTGTTAACTGAAACTGCCTGGCTTTTTACGCCTCTAAACCTGGAAAATCTTATCTCTCCAGCCTGGCCCCTGATCTTATTCAATAAATCTGTCACCTCGCCTTCTCTGTCCCCGCGCTCAATCATATAGATTATTAGCAAAAGTTCGCGTCCGCTAAAACCTTTCATGGCAAGATTATGCCTTTTAAACCATTTCAGCTTTTTATTTCCAAGATATTTTAAAGAGTGCAGTTTAAAGATAAGCCGGTTAAAGTCTTTTATATCAAGTTCGTATAACTCGCCTTTTTTAGTTAGTTCAAATGATATGCAGACAAAGCTTAATAGGCCGTATAACACGCCTAATCCTAAGATAAGATATAAAGCCGGCGCTAACTGAACAGGCCCCCTCATTTTAATTATAAAGGCTAAAAGCGATATGTAGAAAAATATAAAGCCTGAATAGAAATTTGCCACAGCCCCATAAGGCTGAATAGCGCTTGAGGCCTTTTCCAGCTTTTTATGGGAAAGATTGGCATTAGAAGCCGCATTAGTAGATATCTTTCCTGACAGAATCTGTTTTATGGCATTTTTATATTCCTGCCAGGTCTTTGGCCCATATTTTAATTGAATAGCTTTATAAAGATGGCCAAGTTCATGGGATATAATGACTGGCAGGCATAGGGCATAAATTATCCACCATAGCGGATTTTTCATCGCCTTATCTTTCAGGCTTTTAGCAAAGATAGAATATATATCTAACTTAGGGGATAAACTGTTTCCATTAGGCCTGCCTTCTGTCTTAAGCTCTCTGCTTGCGGATAGAGCAGCAGTAACTCTATCTCCTG
>Ga0172375_10001643_pt1 | contig 35634 bp, 44 predicted proteins | sample LakKiv1m_FD_114537 | JGI IMG/M metagenome (GOLD analysis project Ga0172375, IMG submission 114537) | Freshwater microbial communities from Kabuno Bay, South-Kivu, Congo - kab_092012_11.1m | ecosystem: Environmental > Aquatic > Freshwater > Lake | place: Democratic Republic of the Congo... | reverse complement strand
TGGTAGTCTATGTTTGCCGGATAAACCGTAAGAGTTTTAGCCTACCTTTCTCAGCCTACGTTCAACAATTCTGTTGAAGCACCTTTTATGTATCGGGTGCAGTTATCCTATATACGAGAAATTTGATTCTATTGTTCGCGCACCTTCTATAAATGCGAACTGCACCTGTCATTTATATATAATCAAGCATATCAAATATCCGGATGAATTGGCGAAAAAATCCGGTCAAATGGATAATGTCTTGGGACCGGGTGAACAGGGGGCTATGTATTTATTTTGTCACATTCGCAAATCTCGCCGCTTCGTTTCAGCCAACAAATGGAAAAGCATGAAAAGCGGCACGAAAAGGTAGGGACGGATGAAAAAGAACAAAGAGAAAAAATAGAATTTGATTGCGTCCCTTATTTAATATTTTCGCGGCAAACAAATCAGTCATACCTGTATTGAGCTAATGTCCTGGGACCCCACAAGAAAATAACTATTCCAACCATGATTGCCATGATCACAAAGGTAATGACTGGATCGTAATATGAACCGTAAATAGGAAACAGGACCAATTCACTGACGTTCACCATGGCATGAAATGTGATAGCTGCAAATACGCTTTTTCCAGTATTGTTATAAAGCCATACAATAAGAACTCGCAGCATAACCGCTCCTGCATCTTGCGCTGCCACCCATATTAGAGTATTGTGAGTCTGAATAAAAGGTATGAGATGCCATACTGCCCATACTACCCCCAAAATTATACTGGCTTTCAACGCGCCCCACCCGTCCTGTAACGGGTCAATGGCATATCCCGACCAGCCAACCTCTTCACCCATCGAAAAAATGAAGAAAGCCATGAAAAAGACCGGGATCATCAAAACAGGAAATTGAAAGTCAGGGATCGGCACCCCCATCAATTTCAGCAATATATATTCCAGAACCATCATCACTGGCATCAGGAAAAGGATAGGGACATACCAGATCTTGCCTTTGATTCTCCTATGATCAAATGACCTCTTCAATAGTTGGTTCACTCCACCCGATCCACTTTCCCTGTAAGTTAGGATCAAAGCTGCGATCATGGGGCAAAAAGCTGCAAACGCACTGATGGGGAGGTTCATCGGGATTTCTTTCGGCAGAAATTTGTCTGTCATAGCTCCAATCAGCCAGAATGGCAAAGCAGTAATGAAAACCAATAAGAAGAAGGTCAAGGGCGACTTACTTATCGATGTACTTGTGTTCATGATATTGCGATTTCCTTCCCCAACAAAGCCATATTGAATGGGTGGACGTCTGCGTTTCTAATTTTTACAAGGTTTATACGATTTGCTACCCAGAATTCAACGTGCCATAAAAAATGAGATGATATCATTGATATCACCATGTTTTGATCATTTTGTCGCGAACGCAACCTCGCCGCTTCGTTTCAGCCCCAGCAAGTGGACAAGCATGAAGAGCGGCACGAAAAAGGTAGGGATGAGGTTAACAGGAAATGTCGTCATGGCAATAGTAGAAAGACCAGTTCTCAATACACCGAGTTGGCCCGGAGAATAAAGAATGCCAAGTGATATCGCGGATATGAGATCGATCAGGCCGAAAATATTCCATGCTATAAAAGCTGTACGCAATCGGGGCGAACGATTTCCTTTGCGGATCATTAAGGCTAACGGCACACTGAATAATGCTGTTATTATATCACCAAGTCCTTCTGGGTATCCAAACTGAGGCGGCAAATAACCTACAATAGCACCGATTAAAAAATAAAGACCCACAAAGCGCCACACGTGAGCAATCGTCATCAACCAGAGCGGTATTTGATGAACAGTACGCCGCATCTGCATACTTAAAGAATACGCGAGCGTGAAACCAATGATCGGTATTAGGACAAATAGTGGTACATACGGCGTATCCGGTTGATTAAAAATTCCCAAAATTCCCCCGACAAATGCCAATAAAAACCAAATGCCGACAATGCGAATAACACCTTTGTTATTGTACGTGAATCCTCGCCTTGAGTATTGCGTACATTGTTGTTAGTCAAAGTTTACCCCCTATTAAGTTATTTATTTCTATTTATTATCTGATAAACTTTTGGACGACTGTCTTTCAGACTGTTGTCGCTGTGCCCCCCGGATGACGAACCGGATGCGTGGCGCCTAAATCCGAATTGGAGCACATATTAATTATTTTGCTGCGTGAATTCAGCCTATGGATAAGCTTTTATTGTTCGCTGCCTTAAAGAGTGACATGAATTTATCAGATATCCTGAAAAGTGCGGTATATGCAGTTGTATTCGGATTCATGGGCATACTAATAGGTATCTGGACGGCAGACCTGCTGTACAGCGTAGTACTAAAAAACATTGACCGCGTGACCACTATTTACTTATCATTTGGCATCGTTGTTTTAATTGCTGTATGCGCTTCCATACTGGGTTTCACCAAAGGCAAAAATTTGCTGGAATAATTTTATTTATTTTATCACATTTACTATTCCGGATAAATTTTGAAAAGCTTTAATATAGACTTAACCATTACGAGATTCGATCAGGATGAATATAATATTACTTGGGCCACCCGGAGCAGGAAAAGGTACGCAGGCCAAAAAAATTCAGGAACATTACAAACTTCCCCATATTTCTACCGGGGATATTTTGCGCGAGAATATTAACAATAATACCAGTCTTGGATTAAAGGCAAAATCCTATATGTCAAGGGGCGAGCTTGTTCCTGACGAACTTTTAATAACTATCATCAAAGACAGGTTATCGAAAAAGGATTGCGAAAACGGATTTATGCTTGATGGTTATCCAAGAACGATCCCGCAGGCTGATGCATTGCATATGATATTGACAGAGTCCGGCGAGATGGTTGATGCAGTCCTCAATATCTCAGTAGATGATGAAGAGCTTATAAACCGCCTTTCCGGGAGAAGAATGTGCAAATGCGGGGCAAGTTATCATATTATTTTCAATCCTCCTGCGCAGGAAGACATGTGCAATGTATGCAAAGGGAAATTATATCAGCGCGAGGATGACAAACCAGAAACTATCAGGAACAGGCTGAATGTCTATAAGAAACAAACACAACCGTTAATAAATTATTATAATAGTAAAAAAATACTCAAGACGATCGATGGAAGTAAAGATATCCTGCAGATATTTGAGGAAATAAAAGAAGTATTGGATGAATATGATCACTAAGACACTAAATAAGCTTATAATGTTTCTTGGCATTTTTTTGATGTTCGGGATAATTATGTTCCCAAATATGAGGGATATCATAGGAAAACTAATGGACACTTTCCTGAAACCGCTTCTGGGCGGGCTTCCGATACATATGATAATTTTCGTCCTGGCTGCTTTTACCGGTCTTTATGCTTCCCTTATCCAGAAATATACGATGGATTGGGGACTAATGAGGCGTGTCCAGGAGAAATCCAAACTAATACAAAAAGAAATGAGACAGGCGCAATTATCCAATAATGCCCAGAAGATCAAGAAATTGGAAGGCCAGTACCAGGAAATGATGGGCGACCAGATGGAAATGTTCAAACAGCAGTTCAAACCCATGCTTTACATAAGTATTATTTCAATACCCCTTTTCTACTGGGTTTATCTACTCATCAGCCAGAATCCGAATGCTACAATGACATTTCCTTTCTGGGGCGTACATAACTTAAATGATAAGGTTTTCTGGGAGTTCCAGTACTGGCTTTTCTGGTATTTCCTGTGTTCCATCCCGGTCAGCCAGATGACACGAAAGGCATTGAATATAGGCGGAATGTAATTGATAATCACAATAAGCGGACCCCCCGGAAGCGGAAAGAGCACGCTTTCGAAGATATTATCTGTTAAGCTTGGTCTTGAGCTGGTATCAATGGGGGACATTTTCCGAAAATGCGCCAATCAACGATGCATGTCACTTGAGGAATTCGGCCAGATAGCAAAATGCAATGAAAAGATCGACAGGGAAATAGATGAAATGCAAAAAAAGATCTCCCGGGAAAATGATAATATCCTGATCGAGGGAAGACTTTCCGGTTTTTTAGTGGATGCCGACCTTCGTGTCTGGCTCAAAGCCCCTCTTGATATAAGGGCAAAACGCATTGCGAAAAGGGAAAATAAATCCGAGGCCCTGGCAATGGAAGAAACATCTGTGAGGGAAGAATGTGAAAGAGAGCGCTATTTGAAATATTATGATATTGATATCAAAGACCTGTCAGTATATGACCTGGTTATAGATTCAAGCAAGTGGAACCCTGAAGAAATAAGTGAAATAGTACAAAAAGCGGTAAAATCCTGATATGATACTACCATCCGAAATAAAAAGAGAGACGCTAGTAAAATCCGAAGACCATACTGATGATAAGTACGGTAAAAAACCGCAAGATCGTCCTATCGAGGAGTATATTCGAAAAGGTGTGATAAACCTGGATAAACCTGCCGGTCCTACAAGCCACGAAATCACTTCATGGGTGAAAAAAATCCTTAATTTGAAAAAAGCAGGGCACAGCGGTACCCTTGACCCTAATGTGACAGGACTTCTTCCAATTATGCTTGAGGATTCAACAAAGGCTGTTGATGGTCTTCTCACAGCAGGAAAAGAGTATGTATGCCTTATGAAACTTCATAAAGTGATGCCTGAGAACACAATAAAAGCTGTTCTTAAAGATTTCACAGGTGATATTTTCCAGAAACCTTCGATCAAATCTGCGGTAAGACGTGAAACAAGGGTAAGGACAATTTATTATAATGAACTTCTTGAGATCGATGATAATAATGTCCTTTTCAAGGTCGGTTGCGAAGCTGGAACTTACATCCGGAAATTATGCCATGACATGGGAATAGCGATGGGAACAGGAGCGCACATGCAGGAATTGCGTCGAACGAAATCAGGGCCTTTTCGCGAAGATGAAAAAATGATCACTCTACAGGACTTACAGGATGCTTATGTCGAATGGAAAGAGAACGGGAATGAAGGCCCTTTGAGAAAAGTTATCAGCCCCATGGAATTCGGGCTTTCACATCTTCCTAAGGTCGTAATACGTGATAATGCCGTGGATGCGATATGCCACGGCGCTGGTCTTGCAGCAGCTGGTGTACTTTCACTGGAGTCGGAGATTGAAAAAGGTGATGTCGTTGCCGTTTATACGTTAAAGGGTGAGGGAGTCTCCTTCGGATATGCACAGATGAAGTCCTCAGACATCCTGAGAGCCGCCACGGGAATAGTTGTGAATACGGACAGGGTTCTCATGGAAGCAGGGACTTATGCTAAGGGATGGAAGGCAAAAGCAAAATAATCCGAAAAAAATCCGGATTGAACGGCTTTAGCAAGATATGCACCGATGATAACTAAAATCATATCTTCACGAAATTTATGAGAAAGTCTTTAACAGGCTTTTTATACTTCAAAAATGTATTGGGTGCTCTGAGATGGTTCTTAACTGTTGAATCGAAAGATTCTTTTGAACTGGAAGGATTCGTTCAAATTCACGGTATTAATTCCATTTTATTTAATCCGCGTGCCGAGGTAGTCTAGCGGCTAAGGCGCAAGCCTGGAAAGCTTGTGGGGCTTCGCCCCTCGGGAGTTCAATTCCCCCCCTCGGCGTCCAAATCATATTCAATCATACTATGACTATCCAGATAGATGACCAGGGATGGGGCACACCAGTTGGGGGCGTGGGCATAATCGTGATCAGGAAAGAAACTTTTGAATTATATTATGATATAGTCCCGATAGAGGATTTCGGTAACGATGCGTTCAGGAGAAAGACATATCTCCAGAGCGCAAGGAACATAGTTGAGCAGGGATTTCTTGAAATAAACGTTACAAAAGATGAGGAGATCGAAATATGTTCCGGCTGCATCCATGATAAGACAGCGCAATGGCTGAAAAACGAGGGCTTCAAATTTAAGGTCATGAAGATCGATGGGATCGCACAAAATAAAGGTGAAGAACTCTTCATCGAATACCTTCGCGGGCTTGGAGTCCCGAATCCTCCTCCCATAATCGAGGAAACAGTGGAGGAATACAAAGCACAGTTCTTTTATCTTATGGACTGGGTCAGGGAAGATACTTCAGGAAGGATCCATCTTTGCAAGACTGGATGGAAGTTTTTTAAGAAATTTTTAAGGGATCAAAGGAAATAAGTAAGGTCATGGCTGCAAAAAGGATTCGCGTGGCATCATTAAATTCGAATAAAATTGATGCTGTACGTGAGATTTTTATTTCTTATGAGGTAACGGGCGTTGCCTGCAGGTCAGGTGTCAGGGAACAGCCCATGGACATTAATGAGATAATTAGAGGCGCGATAATACGGGCAAGATCGGTCTTCGTGGATTGTGAATATTCTGTGGGGATAGAAGATGGAATATCGCAGGTGCCCGGAACAAGAAGCGGTTACATGAATTTCTGCGCCTGTGCAATATATGACGGAGACCGGATCTTCCTGGGACTGGGGCCTGCCTTTGAATATCCTCCAGAATGCATACGAAGGGTAGTGGATGAAGAGATAACGATCTCAGAGGCTTTTATTCCACTCACTGATAAGCCTGATATCGGATACGAAGAAGGGATCATCGGATGGCTGACGCGGGGGAAAATAAGCAGGAAAGATTATACAAAACATGCTGTGGAAATGGCAAAGATACAGATCGATAATCCGGGTTTGTATGAGGGATGATGATATGTATTTATATTAATCCGGAATTGGTTGAAGGATGAGGATATTTTATCTAAGGCATTTTTAAATGTGATATTGATGCAAGAATGAAGCGTGGATTAAAAGAGAAAACATCCTTTCGGATGCTTCTCTTTAGTGACCTCCCTCACCCATTTTGACTTCATGCATAATTGGTGAATCGCCACGCTTCGGTTCGCTTCCTGCTTTGGTATATAACTTTTTTACCTGAACAGCGATATCCTTTCCAAGCCTTTTACATTCTTCAATATCTTTTTCAATTGGTTGATATTGGACACGTAAAACCGGATCTATTACCTGCATACCGAGCTCGCGCATTTTTTCTGCGATCATCCCCGGAGCTTCACCGCTCCAGCCATAAGAGCCGAAAGCTGCTCCTATTTTAGCTTTTATTTTTGCTTTTGCCAGGCTTTCAATAAATTTCTCCATAGGAGGCAACATTTTATAGTAGAATGTGGATGATCCGATTGCAATTGCATCTGCATCTTTCAATTCTTCTATCCTTGCTTCATGGAAATTCATGGTTTTTGCTTCAACATTTCTTGATTGAACCCCTTCTACAATGGCATCAGCCATTGCTTTTGTATTACCTGATGTACTGAGATATACAACTACGACTTTTGGCATATTTTACTCCTCCATCTTGAATGAGTGTTTTTTTCCCCACTCACATATTAATGTTATACGCTATCTGGATAAAAGCTTTCGCTCATGCTATGGAAATTTTATCGTGTCAAAATTCCCCTGGTCCCATCCACATCACACTGGGCAGACCTGCCCGGGGCAACCTCCCGAATATTCAGGGTCGGCAGACACGAATTTATCTTTCAGATCCACAATGTACAAAACTTGCTGCATTTTGCTCCCATAACGATAGATCGTGATGCCCTTGCATTTGAGTTCATATGCGAGCATGAATGCTTTTTCAACTTCCCTGACATCCACATCATTCGGGAAATTGATTGTCTTTGAAACTGCATTATCGCAATGCTTCTGGAAAGCCGCTTGCATCCTCACATGCCATTCCGGGGCTATGTCAAAAGCGGTCACAAAAACACGCTTCACATCATCCGGTATCTCGTCGATGCCTGCCAGTGTTCCTGTTTTTGCGATTTTCATCATTAATTCCTCACTGTAGAAGCCGCTTTCTTTTGCAATGGCCTCAAAATACGGGTTCACCTCGATGAGTTTTGTGCCCTCAAGCACGTTTCGCACGTATGACACAGCGAAAAGCGGCTCGATCCCGCTTGAACATCCGGCTATAATGCTAATTGTCCCTGTGGGCGCGACTGTTGTAGTTGTGGCATTGCGGATCGGTTTTCCAAAGATGCTTCCCTTGAAATTTGGAAAAACACCGCGCTCCTGTGCCAATTTTTGGGATGTAGCATGTGATTTTTCCTTTATGAATCCCATTATTTGTTCTGCGGTCTTGAGGGCTTCATCAGAATCATAAGGAATGCCAACCTGAACCAGCATATCGGCAAAACCCATCACACCGAGCCCGATTTTCCTGTTCGCCCTTGTAATTTCCTCGATCTGTGAAAGCGGATATTTATTGATATCTATTATATTGTCAAGGAACCTTACGCCAAGAACTATCGTTTTTTCAAGCTTTTCCCAGTCTATCGATCCTCTATTTACCATCCTTGCAAGGTTTATCGAACCGAGGTTGCAGGATTCAAAGGGTAATAATGGCAGCTCTCCGCACGGGTTCGTGCTTTCCATTTTCCCTAATTGCGGTGTGGGATTGTGCCTGTTGATCTCATCTATGAATATGACGCCAGGATCGCCTGTTCTCCATGCCATTGATATTATAAGTTTCCAGATCTCCCTGGCCTTCACCTTTCTTACAATTTCCATGCTTCGCGGGTTCACTAATTCATAATCGCTATCGGCTTTGACCGCATCCATGAATTTATCATCTACAGCCACTGAAATATTGAAATTCGTCAGGAAGCCTTCTTTTGTCTTTGCAGTTATGAATTCAATAATATCGGGATGGTCAGCCCTGAGTATTCCCATATTTGCGCCGCGCCGTTTTCCTCCCTGTTTTATGATCTCAGTGGTGGTGTCAAATACCCGCATGAATGAAACCGGACCTGAAGCTACACCTTTTGTGGATCTTACGATATCTCCTTTGGGGCGAAGGTGAGTAAATGAAAAGCCAGTGCCGCCGCCTGATTGTTGTATTAGCGCCATGCTTTTCACCGCATCAAAAATGCTGACAAGTGAATCCTCAACCGGAATAACAAAACAAGCAGACAGCTGCCCCATCTCTGTGCCTGCGTTCATCAATGTGGGAGTATTGGGGAGGAATTCGAGGTTCACGAGAGTATTGAAAAATTCTTCTTCGGATACCGGGTCAAGAGCAATAGCTTTTGCAATTCTTCTAAAAAGCTCAAGAGGTGTCTCTGAAACATTCCCGTTCTCATCTTTTAAGAGATAGCGCCGCTCAAGTACCCTCAGGGCATTGACGCTTAATTCTAATTCATCCATTTTCTTTATAATTCACCTTTTATTTTCTTTCCTATTTTCATTCCTAACTGCCTGCATTTTTCAAGTCCGGCTTCATCCGGCTTTTCATGAATAAGTAACCCGTCCACTGTCTCCATACCATATCCTTTGAGCCTGTTCGTTATCAGATCCACTACTTCCGGGGACTAGCCATAAGAACAGAAAGCTCCCCCGACCTTTCCTTTAAGTTTAGCATTTTTTGCCTGTTCTATGAAAACCTCAAGAGCAGGCATTATTTCATGATGGTAGGTTCCCGAACCCAGGACGAGCCCGTCTATCCCTTCGATATCTTTTATTTTTGCCTCATGAACATGTGGTATCCTGACCTCTATTCCTTCGGATTTCACTCCCTCTGCTATCGCCTTTGCCATAATCTCGGTATTATGCGTTGCAGAATCGTATATTATTGCAACTTCTGACATATTTCACTCCATTCTGCTTATTTGTCAATAATGAGCCTCTGTTTATTTCGTGTTTTATTGATAATTTTTATTAAATATTCATTAGTTTTGATTATCAATAAGAGTATCGCAAATCAAGTTGTTTATCGAACTAAAGCGATCAAACACCTGCTTTATTCGGCAGTATGTCGGAAATCCCGACGTACTGAATTCTCTTTTATTTCTCTGGTTTCGAAGAGGTTGTAAATGTTCTGCAATAGTACTCCGACCTTTTTCAAACAAAACCCCCAACTGCTTTTGAGTAAGCCAAACTATTCATCTTCAATGCGAACTTCGATAGTATTTTTGTTTTGTTTTTTTGTGAAAATCAGAAATTATTCAGTGCTGTTCGTATTTGTAGTTTCTTGTTTAACGCCATAGCACCAAAAATATTCTCATAGAAACCGTTATTGGGATTGGAATTGTCAATAGCTTTCATGCAGGTTTGCAGCACATGCGAGGCATACAGCCGGTGCGGGTTAAAGGATGATGGCCTTTTTGACCTGTGCCCAAAATGAAAACCGTTGAAAAAACGCCAACATTGCCAGCTCAGCCTGAAAGTACGACCGCAGTTATCGATAAGGAAATACTCAGGCGGTATTTCGGATATAGCGAATTCAGGCAGCTTCAACAGGATATTATACTTGACGTGCTGAAAGGAAATGATGTACTTGTCCTGATGCCCACAGGCGGCGGAAAGTCCCTTTGCTACCAGTACCCATCCCTGGTTTTTAAGGGATTGACTATCGTTGTCTCACCTCTTATATCCCTTATGAAGAACCAGGTGGACAGCCTCAGGTCAAATGGCATCAATGCTGAATTTATAAACAGTTCATTGAATTATGAAGAGATCACTAAAATAAAATCTGCCCTTTTACAGAACAAGGTCAGGCTTCTCTACATAGCGCCGGAAAGACTTGCTATCCCATCATTTCTTTCATTTTTAAAAGGATTGAAAATAAGCCTTTTTGCCATTGATGAAGCTCACTGCATCTCAGAATGGGGGCATGATTTCAGGCCTGAATACAGGCAGTTGAAATTGATCGGCGCGTCATTTCCCGATGTTCCGATAATTGCCCTTACTGCCACAGCGACTGTAAAAGTCAGGGAAGATATCGTCAACCAGCTTGAACTTAAAGATGCCAGGAAATATATTGCAAGCTTTAACAGGGAGAACCTTGTTTATTATGTCAGACCAAAGCAGGATGCTTTCGGGCAGATAGTAGAATTCTTAAGAACAAAGCCCCGCGAGTCAGGCATAATTTACTGCTACAGCAGGAAAAACGTTGACGCCCTCACGGAAAACCTGAAGTATGCGGGATTCAGGGCGCTTCCTTATCATGCCGGTCTTTCACCTGATGTAAGGTCGGCAAACCAGGAAAAATTCATAAAAGACGATGTGGAAATACTTGTCGCCACTATCGCTTTCGGGATGGGGATTGATAAGCCCAACATACGTTTTGTGATACATCATGACCTTCCGAAAAATCTTGAAGCTTATTACCAGGAAACGGGACGCGCAGGCAGGGACGGACTCAAAAGTGATTGTGTGCTTTTTTACAGTTATGGGGACAGGCAGAAGATCGAGTATTTCATTAACCAGATGACTAATGAAAAGGAAAAACAAATAGCGCGCAATAAGTTGATGGAGATCATCAATTTTTGTGAAACAACTCTGTGCCGGCGAAAGCTCCTCCTTGGTTATTTTGGTGAGGAATATAAAGAGAATAGGTGCAGCGGCTGCGATAATTGCCTCATTCCAAAAGAAGAGATCGAAGCAACAGGTGAAATATTGACCATCCTTTCCTGTGTCCGGGAACTTGATGAGAAGTTCGGGATAAACTATTGCATAGATGTGCTTACGGCAAGCAAGAGCAGCCGCGTCATGCAAAATGGTCACACGTCATTGAGATCCTACGGATCGGGTAAGAACCTGCCAAAGAAAATGTGGCATGGATTCATAAGAGAACTTCTCCAGCGCGATTATCTCAACCTGGAGGGTGAATATCCTGTTCTTAAATTATCCGGGAAGGGCGGGGATATATTATCAGGTTCAAAAGGCAATGTGACGACTGAGAAAATATATCTTGTAAAACCACAGGCTATCGAAAAACCTGCTATGATCGAACAGGATGCCGATGACAGGGGATTATTCGAGGCGCTTCGCACTTTAAGGAAAACGCTGGCTGATGCTGAGAATTATCCACCTTATATGATATTTAATGACTCCAGCCTGAAACAGATGGCTGCAAAGCGCCCATGCACTCCTGAAGATTTTCGACAGATAACAGGCGTGGGTGATAAGAAGCTTGAGAGATATGGTGCCATCTTCATAAGCGAGATCAGGAGGTTTTGTGAGAAACAGGTTTCATCCGGATCGCCTGTGAAAAAACGGTCCAGTGAGTCCATAACCCTTGAGATGCTTGATCAGGGAATGGATCTTGATAAGATAACATTGGCCAGGAATTTATCTTTAAATACGATATATGACCATATCGAAAAATTGATCCTTGCGGGTGAAAATATCGATATCGAGAGGTTCGTTACGAAAGAAAAGATAAAACTGATATCGAATGCGATAATTGAAATCGGGGGAGGGGCACTGAAGCCGGTAAAGGACAGATTGGGCGATAATTTTTCGTATGGGGAAATAAAGCTCGTGAGAGCTAAAATGAAAGGAAAGAATGAAAATGGTATTTTACGGGATGATCGATAAAATTGGTTTTATTTCTTCTTATACACATTCAATCCTATCTTGACCGCTTCCTTCCCCGGAATGGACTGGTTGCCTTCGCTTGAGGCGATGATGATCGTTTTCCCGGATGCTGAAGGCCCGAAATCTTTAGTTAGATCCACTTTGATCGTTAAGATGTTCCCTTCTATTGTCATTTCAACGTTCTTCATTTTAGCTCTCCTTATCGATTTTGTTCTTTTTTGCTTCTTATATTTATTTTTCCCTTATTATGCTTATCTGTTTTAATTTGCTCATTTTTTTTAGACAGGACTTACAGGTTTTCAATGATAATCCTGTAAATCCTGTTATCCTTTCTAAATTGTTCGCGAAGGTAATTGGAACAAATTCGAATAGTTGCTCCTCCCATTTTTTTTCCCCGGTTCCTCTCCCCGTCAGACCGACGGACCACTTGATTTGTACCTGTTCCGATGAAACAAATCTGCGTTAATCCGCGTTCATCTGCGGTTTTATTATGAAGTCCAACAAGTTTTTTACTATTCTTTATAATCCATCCTCTCAGATATATTATGAAGGAATCCTCTTAAATCAAAGGACTTTTGCAAAATTATCATTTTCCTGAATCATAAATCAATGTGCGGATTCAAATCGCAACCCATGCACGGTAAACACATCGTCTTTGCAACCCTTGCATCAAGCCCGTATTTATCAAGTATCCTGCGAGCCATTTTCGTGAGTCTGAGCAGCCTCTGTGCCGTAGGTCTCTCAGCTTCCAGTTCCCCGAATCGCAATGGATGCACACCCACGGCGCGAAGTATCGGGATTATGCCCATTTTCGCAAGTTCCTCATAATACTTTTCAATGGTCTCATCCGTCTCCCCAAGCCCCACAATGAAGTTCGTATAAACATGGTTCTTACCGAAGATCCTGACCGCATCTTTCAGGCATTCCAGCGTAAAATCAAGAGGAGGCTTCTTGCAATATTTGTCATAAAGCTCCCTGTCCATTGTTTCCACATTATATTTTATTTCACTTGCTCCTGCTTCTTTCAGTATTCGTGATGAGTCCCTTGTGGGATATACGGAAACGCCTATCGGGACATTGTATTTCTTAAGTTTCCTGACAAGATCCGCCGCCCGTTCCACTTCTTTTTCCGGGGACACTTCAACACCCGAAGTAATTGAGATCCCTTTCATCTTCCCAAGATCAAATGCCTCTTTTACAAGCGCCAGCAATTCCTCTGATGATTTGACCTTTCCGTTCAATTTCGGGACAGGACAAAATTTGCAATCATATATGCAGCGCTCACTCATTGTTATATAAGCCTGCTCCGGGCAATGGATGAGTTCTTCTTCGATCTTTCCCCTCACAAACTCTTTCCCGCCTTTCAGGATGACTATCTCGCCATTATCCATGATCGCGCGAAGCGGGGAACCCGCATCTACCACAAGCCGCACACGGCGCCCGCCAGAACTGAAGAAAAAAGCCTTGCCTCCGGCGCCGGGACCTGCCGTGGGAATGGTAAGCCTTCCAAGAAGTGTTGGATCAATATCGATAGCACCAATGGAGATGAGTTCTGCCTTGATCTGTGCATTCATTTTCATAATTAGCAGTCAGAATCTATTTTTAAACGATAAATACTTTCATCAACGTGCTCATGGCTTTGATGTATTCATTTCTTTTTAATATTCTCTTCAACTCTAAATTTTACTATTTTTTTTATAAGTTCAATTGGTAATGGTTCTTCTATCGGGAATTGAACTGAACCTTTTGCGTTTTTATATTTCGATAACTCGCCTTTAAATGCATCAATACCACTTGGTGTTGGGTAGAAACCAATATGTTTTGAAAACCCTGCAAAATGAACGAGATTACCGTTCAGAAAGAAAGTAGGCATTTGATAGCTTATCTTTTCTTGGGCTTGGGGAGCTTGTTCTTTTATTATTTCTCTTAGTTCTTTTAACTTCTTTTGAATGTGTTCAGGAAAAGAATGAATGTATTCATCAATTGATTTATATTCATATTTCTTATTTTCCATATGCAATCCCTTCTTTAGAGATCTTATATTCTTTCAAAAGCCCATTTCAAAACGTCATTCATGATTTCCTGGTTTAGCATATTCGTTCCATGCAGATTGCCTTCTAATATCTCCAATTTTGTTTCACCCGGAAAAATATTAGCCAATTTCCTGCTACCTTCCGCCGCTTTGGTATCCCCTTCACTTGCTAAAATATACACGTACCCTTTGAACTTTGGCGCAAGTTCATCTGCAAGAATCCCCCTGTAATTAAGACCCGGCGATAAAAGCACGATCAGACTCACATCCTTATCGATCGAAGCCTGCCAGATAGCAAGATTAGCCCCGACGCTAGCACCGGCAATGGCGATCCTTGACATATCAATACCATTTTGTCTTGCAAGGAATTCTTTGGCAGAAGCAATATCATTCATTGAGTTTCTGTGCTCCTCATCCTTGAATTCCTTATAATCCAACTTAACACCATTCCTGTCTGTGCTTTCACCATGACCCCGCATATCAATTGCAAGTGCAGCATATCCATTTTTTTGGATAATAGCTGCAAAATCGTTCCAGCTTTCTTTAGTCGCTGGCATCATATGAAGCAAAAGAAATACTGGAGCCTTTTTAATTAAAGGTTTGAAATAATTGCCTTTGATTGTTACTCCATCCCTGGTCTTGAAAGTGATCTTGTCCATAATTATAATTTATCCTTTTCTTCCAAAAATTCACCTGAGATCTTGCGTGCGATCCCGCTGAGAACACTTTCATACCCTTTCATCGAGCCTTTTACTACAATGCCTTTTTCCGTTATTTCAAATTCCCGGATCTCGGTATCGTGCTTGATACCACGTGATTTCATTATACTTAAGATCCCTTTCATATTTCCTTCTATCTCAACATGCTTGAGAAGGATTATATTATCCACAACATTAGATAATGTTTCATGGGTTAGCCTGACCCCACCGAAATGTTCTGAAATTTCACTTGTGATAACGGTAGTCACTCCCATTGATGAAAAAAGATCAAGAAGGACGGCCATATAATTCTTGCGCTGGATACTATTGGGAAGTGCTGTCTCAAGGTTTTCTATACCATCAAATAAAAGGCGTTTTACAGAATTGTCTTTTATTTTTTTCCTGATCACCCAGGCTTCTTCATCGGGATGATATGATACAGGCGATACATAATGAACTTCAAGCATCTTTTTTCGTATAAAAGGTTCAAGGTCAATTCCGAAAGCTCTTGCATTTCGTACCAGTTTAGAAGGCCGCTCTTCAAGTGAAATTATTAATGCGTTCTCCTTATTAATGAGCCCGTCGCAAATGAAATGAAGTCCGAATGTGGTCTTACCTGTGCCAGTAGTTCCTGAGATCAAAATGACATCATCATCAAGGATGCCTCCTTTTAGCATCGTATCAAGACCTGATATTCCAGTGCTGATTTTGACCTTCGAAGCAGGCTTTTCTCCCCATACCTGTGGTAAATTCCTCGGAAAGACAACAATGCCACTATCCCTGATATCAAAAGAATGCTTTCCCGGCATGTATTTTTGCCCTCTCATTTTAAGGATACGTAAATTCCGTTCAAATCTCATACCAACTAATTCATCAGAAAGATAGATTATCCCATCTGCAAGATATCCAAGAGGACTTTTTTGAAGGTCTTCAAGAATAAATTCTCCTGTGATTATAATAAGGGTGTTCCAGCTTTTCATTGATGTGAACAGATCGAAATAGAATCCGCGTCTTTCATCCTCTGTCAGGGGTCTTGACTCATATGACCTGAGAATATCCCCCAGGACTGTTAATGGATCTATCACTATCCTGTCCGGTTTAATAATGGATATTTTTTTATGAATGAACTCAATAACAGCTTCATGTCCTTGTTTTAACAGGGATTCGCCTATACTGACAATGTTCATTTTGTCTGTCTCATATAACGTCTGGTCAAAGAAAGAAAAACGGGACATATAGCCATTGATCATGGCAGGGGATTCTGATAGGGTGGATATGAAAAGACATGTCTCTCCAGCCCTTGCTGCATTAAAAAGAGATTGAGCCGCAAATGTGGTCTTTCCGCTTCCGGCGATACCAGCCACCAGCACAACAGATGGCTTATAGAATCCCCCTTCAAGGATCTCATCAAGGTTCAGGATATGCGAAGATACAATTATCATTTTACCCGCCAATAATATAATAAGGTTAAATTCTATATAAGACTTGGGGCTTTATTATTGGGTCTTATACACTTATTTTGTCTAAAAAGTTTAAACTCGCCGTCCCTTCTTCTATAGTCCTGGCTTCAATAACGAACCTTCCTTTATATCCTCTGAATTTTGGCATAACCTCTTTCCAGTTGATATTCCCTTTTCCGACCTGGAGATGCTCGTCACTTTTCCCTTTGTTATCATGGAGATGAACATGGATCACATGTTTGATCTCTTCAAGGAAATCAAAAACAAGGCCGTTGGTATTTGCATGCCCTATATCAAAAGTCAATCCCGCATTCTTTTTTCCAAGAGAATCTATCATGCCCAGGATCTCACCTGGCCTTTTGCCAAAGATATGAGCCATATCAGGCATATTCTCCACTCCGATCTTTATACCCAGGTCATCAGCAAAATCACATATCTCCTTTAATCCCTCAACACTTTGCTGCCACGCCATATCAGGAAGCTGCATGCCAAGAGGCGAGAGATGACCTGGATGAACAACTGCAAGCTCAATGAAATCCGAGGCCTTTTCAATACATTTTGTCATCTGCCTTATGCTTTCTTTCCAGATCGGATGGTTCAGGCTCCCAAGATTAAGGTCTGAGAATGGAAGATGGAGCGTAAGCACAAGATCCGTGGTCTCTATTATATTTTTAATTTCAGATAGCGTGCCGTCGTTTAATTGCTGCTTTCCTTCACTCACCACTTCCCAGCCCGTAAAACCGATATCTTCGAGGTCATAAGCCCATTCGAAGGGATTATTTACAAGAGCAAGGGATGAGAAACTTACTTCCATGGATGGCTTAGTGTGCTTTTAAGATATAAAGATTATTTGGAAAATAATGTTTTCCTGAACAACGACCGTTACATTTTTTAATATAAATGCATATAGGATGGACGAAGAGAAAATATGTCCAAAAAAATTATAATATTATCTATATTTATCACTGCATCTATTCTCATTTCCGGATGCATCGATGATAAAAATAATGGAGCAAAAGGGAATGAAACAAAAACGATCATCTCGGATATTATCCCGACTATATACCTGCCCTCGGGGTTCACATACATGGCAACTCACGATACAGATGTTGATATCGGTAATTCTTCGAAGAAAGCCACTGAAGGTATTTACAAAACTGAACAGGGAGAAGATATTTACGTACAGGTTTTTAAAACCGATAAACCTCAGGAATTCCTGGATGAATATAAAGCCCAGTATAAGGATGCCAATTATAGCCCATTCACAGATATCTACTTTAATGGTCATAAAGCAACTAAAGTAATGTACTATTTCATAAGCAATGGTCAGTATGTGCCAAAATATAATGTTGTCTGGACGATCAATAATTCCATGATAAAAGTGGGATCATCGACCGATGCCCAGAAAGTGATAAACCTGGCTACCGCAACAAATCATTAAAGCAGGTTCATCATCTTGTGCGTTTGCGGAATAGCACGCACATATTTTAATTTTTCTCCTGCAAAATCCATCAGTTCAAATAATAAAGATGATGGGACTTTTTTATCAGAAGTCACTGGCTGAAGGATGAAAGGAATATTATTATCAATTGATCTGACGCCATCCACCGCGAAGGATAATGATTCCTTTGTAGTTTGCGGGATAATTATAACTTTCACAAAAGTCTCTGCAGTCTCGTTCAGGATAGATATAGTGTCAAGCTCCTTTTCCAACAGGTCCGGATAATCCTGTGTACATTGATGTTCCGGCAATTTAATGTCACAGGATGCGATCGAAATAATATCCCTTATCTCCCTTGCTTTTTCAGGAAATCCCGAATTTGTCTCAAGATACAATGGATATTCTATATCAAGCGTTTTTATAAAATCAGAATTAAGCAGAGGTTCCCCGCCCGTGAGGCTTACATGTTTTGTGGAAGGGGTCCATAATTTGATAATGCTTGCCACAACTTCATCCCTGCCCAATGGCGTTTTAGTATAACAAAACCTTCCGCTTCCCGGTTCGGTTTCGATCCTGCATGAGCCTGAGACATTGCGTGTTTGCGGAGTGTCGCAATATTCACAGTGAAGCTGGCATTGTTCAAATCGTACAAAAACCTGCCGGGTCCCCGCATAAGGACCTTCGCCCTGTATTGAATTGAATATCTCGTTTATGTATGCAGGCATCCGGACCAGAATTTATGTTAAATTACCTGACAAAATCAATTCCGTATTTTGCCGTGGCTATATTTCCTGAAGTGTCCTTACCAAGGATCTGTGGCGATTTTACGCCTGTTACTACAACCATTGTCCGTACTATATTTTCAAGTTCAGGGTCAATCATGGCGCCCCATATCAACCGCGCCTTCGGATCGATGCGTGTATAAAGTTCATTCACAACGCTTTCAGCTTCTGCAATTGTCATGTCCGGACCGCCAACGACATTGACAAGAGCACCTGTCGCGCCTGAGACATCCACATCAAGGAGCGGACTCCTGAGCGCTTTTTGAACGGATTCGATGGCTTTGTTCTCGCCTTCAGCTTCGCCAAGACCGATCATCGCTACTCCGCTCTTTTGCATGATCACCCTCACATCAGCAAAATCAAGATTCACAAGCCCTGGCTTGGTTATCAACTCTGTTATTCCCTTGACCGAGCGCATCAAAACCTCATCGCATACCTTAAATGCTGTCTGCAAAGGAAGATGAGGCACAACTTCAAGTAATTTATCATTCGGGACAACTATGACAGTATCAACGGCATCCCGCAACCGCTCAAGTCCTGCTTCCGCATTATCCATACGAATCTGTCCTTCGACGGAGAAGGGAAGGGTCACGACCGCTATTGTCAATGCTCCCGCATCGCGCGCGATCTCTGCAACAATAGGCGCAGAACCGGTTCCGGTTCCGCCGCCAAGTCCACAGGTTATGAAAACAAGATCGGCATTACCTACAGCTTTCTCAATGGCAGCTTTTGATTCCTGGGCTGCATCCTGACCGATCTGGGGAAGGCTTCCGGCGCCAAGACCTTTTGTCCTGCTTCTTCCGATAAGGATCTTCTTGCTCACTTTGATATTTAAGAGATGTTGGGCATCGGTATTTATAGCATACATCTCAGCGCCGATTATCCCCTCTTCATGAATCCTCTGGATGGTGTTTGATCCGGAACCTCCACATCCAATGACAACAATATTCGTTTTTAATTCCTGCAATATTTCCAGAAGTTCCTTATCCGTATCCCCAATTACCTGCTTTGGAGATTCACCCGCTCTTGAAATTGCCTCTTTGATTATTGATTCCATGCTTTTTCTCCATCGATCATTAGTTTAATTTAATACCTCTTTTGATTGTTTCATATACCATCTCTGGATTTATAGTTTTTCCATTTATTATCAGGGATTCACCTCTTGCTAATCGCCCATAAAGCTGTTCGTCTTCAATACCGAGGGATTTTGCCAGTTTTGGACTGAATTTTTTTTCGGAAATTTGCAATGTTCCCCTATCCAGAGAGACTTCATATTTTTGTTTGATGATTTCTATGCATTCATTCTTCAATTCCTGGGCTGCAAGCCTTGCACATGAATCATCAAGCCCTATCAATACATGGGCAAATCTTCCATCTTCATATTCTATATATGCAATATTATGGTCAGAAAGAAATACTTTGAGCCTGTTCCTGTCGAGTTTTTCAGCTTCCCACAGGAGCGATGGATTGATCTTTGCGATTTTCACCTTCGGGCAAATGCATGTCTGGCATGAGGAAAGTGCGCATTTTATTCCGTTCGTGATCACAGGTTTTCCCGAAGGGCATATCTCTTTTACCCTTTTTCGAAGCTGCATGCAAAATTCCCATGGTATCCCATCCATTTCCTTGATGTCACTTTCTTTTAGCACTTCGAACCCGGCGCGCTCTATCATCCGCATAAGATTATCCCGCTCTTCTCCCTTCATTGATTTCCTGTCAAGATACGCAAAATCCGCGCCTGATCTTGTAAATGCCTGGCGTATCATGGATTCATCTATGTCATTTATTGCATGTGTGGGGAAAATATGGCCAAAAGTGACATCAGTAGATAGGATCAGGGCAGTTTGCCTTGGCGCATAATGCGTGCCTCCGAAACCCACAGCGATAGGTGAGTCATTATCCTTTAAAAGCAGAATAGAATTTGCAGCGATCCGCCCCGCGACTTCATCCAGCCACTGTGCCTCACTGCTTCCTATTTCAATAAAAACCGATGGAACATCAAGGTCGGATGGACCGTGATGAGTACATTCAAGCGTGACTTCATATTCTTCGTTTTCTGTAAGTGTTTTCAAAGAACGAAGAAGTGACCTGACAGCCTGGGGAGCAGCCTGTGAAAGTTTCCCGGAAACGCCTCCGAATTTAGCTTCGTTGACATTACCGGTGGAATGAACCGTAAGAATTGCCCTCATATCCTTGCTCCTGTGCTTTGAAGCGAATATGATGAGGGATGCAGGATAGCCGCAATCTGATAATTTCTTATCCAGCCCGTCCTGAAAAATGAGAGGTTCAGAAATTTCTACAATACGAAAATCCTTATACTCAAAGAAGGCCAGACCATCTTCCGAGGCCACAGGATTCCATTTCCGAAGTGACAGTATGCAGTTCTTGATATTCTGGCTTGCCCTGTCCTGGATTGAACAAACTACGGTAACCTTCAAATCACCTTTCAAAAGACTACCCTTCTACCGTGCGGATAGAATAAATATTTAATCAAAATCGCTGCCAGTTACCATCTTCTTATCCACTATGGCATAATCCTTGGCTGCTCTGACCGCCTCAAATGGTATTAATAAATAATTGTTCTGTTTTTTATATTTTGATATATCAACGTTATTCGATGGTTTCACGACCAGGTATAGCAAAGCCCCGCCCTGCGTATCCATTACAACATCTGTCGCAAATCCCAGTTCTGAACCATCAGTGAGCATCACTCTCTTATTAGCTAAATTTTTTGCAAGTATTTTTGCCATAGTAATCCCTTAATCAGCCCGGATTTTCTCCTTAAGATGGGCTCTTCTATTATGCTTTTTTCACCTGTAACCTATATAAGACTTCTGTTCCTGTTTTGTCCCGCCTTTGAATTGCTCCTGCAGTTTTTGATAGTATTCCACCATATCATCCGCAAGAGCGGGTCTTACTTTCTTAAGTGCATCATTGAAATGCCTCATTTCAACGATATCCGTTTCGAAATTCTCCCGCAATGCCAGCATTACAGCTTCCCTGCATAGTGATTCGATGTCAGACCCGACATAATTTTCAGTGAGGTCAGCCAGTTCTTCTATATTTACATCTTCGCAAAGGTGTTTTTCTTTCAGGTTCTTAAGATGAATATTGAAAATGTTGACCCTTCCGGCCTTACCTGGCGGTCCTACAAAAACAAGCCTGTCAAACCTGCCTGAACGTATGAGGGCAGGGTCAATTATCTCAGGCCTGTTCGTTGCGGCGATCACCACTACACTCTTGAGTGCTTCTATTCCATCAAGCTCAGTCAATAATTGGTTTATTACTCTTTCCGAAGTTTTTGAACCGAATTCCGTGCCACGTATTGGAGCGATAGCATCGAGTTCATCGAGGAAAATTATTGACGGGGCGACCTGGCGTGCTTTCTTGAACACCTCGCGTATCGCTTTCTCGGATTCCCCTACCCATTTGGATAGAAGCTGCGGACCCCTGACACTTATGAAATTGGCAGAGCTTTCATTAGCCACCGCTTTTGCAAGTAATGTTTTTCCAGTACCGGGAGGACCATAAAGAAGTATTCCCCTTGGCGGGCGAATACTCATTTTTTCAAACTTATCCGGGAATTTAAGAGGCCATTCAACAGCTTCTATTATTTCCTGTCTTGCTTCGTCAAGTCCTCCTACGTCATCCCATTTGACTTTTGGCACTTCGATCATGACTTCCCGCATTGCAGATGGCTCAACTTCCTTCAGGGCTTCTTCAAAGTCATTCCCGGTTACCTGCATACTTTCAAGTATTTCACGGGGTACGATCTCATCAAGTTTTATCTTCGGGAGAAATCTCCGCAGCGCCTTCATTGCTGCTTCCTTTGATAACGCGGAAATATCAGCCCCCACGAACCCATGGGTCCTGTCAGATATGTATTCGATGTTCACGTCTTTTGAGAGCGGCATGCCTCTTGTATGGATCTGGAATATTTCGATCCTGTCAAACCTGTCCGGAACCCCTATCTCTATCTCCCGATCAAACCTCCCCGGTCTTCGCAAAGCAGGATCAATCGCATCGATTCGATTGGTTGCCCCGATCACGACCACCTGGCCTCTTTCTTCCAGCCCGTCCATCATCGTAAGAAGCTGCGCGACAACACGCCTCTCAACTTCACCGGTCACTTCTTCCCTTTTCGGGGCAATGGAATCCAGTTCATCTATGAAAATAATTGAAGGGGCATCCTTGTTCGCCTGTTCAAATAACTCGCGAAGCCGTTGTTCGCTCTCCCCGTAATATTTGCTCATGATCTCAGGACCAGCTATCGAGAAGAAATTAGCTCCCGATTCATTTGCTACGGCCTTTGCAATGAGAGTCTTTCCCGTTCCGGGAGGACCGTGCATCAAAACACCCTTGGGAGGCTCAATGCCCAGCCTTTCAAATACTTCAGGATGTTTCATTGGAAGTTCGATCATTTCGCGCAGGCGCTGGATCTCATCGCTCAAGCCACCAATATCTTCGTATGTGATACCTGTACCTGTTACATCAAGAACGACAGGTTTCTCCCTGAGTTTTATATCGGTTTTGTCCGTTATCAGGATGATACCTTCGGGCTCGGCTTCTATTGCTATTAGAGGTATTTCCTGACCTGTTACGACCCTGCCCAGGAATGGATGTGTCATCGTGCTCATCACAGGAATAATATCCCCTTTGTTGATAGGTCGTTTCATGATCTGGCGTTTTATTATGTCTTCTGCGTCCCCCTGGAATTTGATGGGTGTGCCTTCAGAAGGCGCAAGCACTACCCTTTCTGCAGGATTTATTTTGGCTTTTCGTATCCTGATCGTATCGCCTATACTAACCCCGGCATTCTGCCTGATGAAACCATCTATCCTGATAATATTTTCTTCCCAATCATTCCTGTCCGCGCGCCAGACTTTTGCGGCAGTTATTTTTTTTTTCCCTTCGATCTCTATAATATCTCCGGGTATGAGCTGCAAAAGCATCAGGGTATGCGGGTCAAGCCTGGCTATTCCTCTTCCCGAATCATTCGGATAGGCTTTTGCGACCGTGAGCTGTTTTCCGTCTTTTTCGTTCATTCTTATATCCCCTCAGATATATTCCTTCGTTGATATTATTTGATGTTATAGTAGGTTACCTAATTGTATCTCATGGATAAAAATATATGCCATATGGAAAAATAGAGGTCGTTGAACGCAACGGTCTCTATTTATCCATATCCTTCCACGGCGGCAGGATAGATGTTACTACCTTCAGTATAATGAACGGAAGAATAAATATTATAATTGCCGGCAGGACACCTTCCTGGCTGAAGAAAACTGGAACGTATGTGAGCGTTCCCACAAGGCTCTTGGAAATTTCCTGGCCTCCGATAACCACATTCCATCTCATGGCAAAGACGCCTATTACGACGAAAACCGATGAAACGGAAATCATTATCAATTTCAGGGTATCGCGGTTCTTTATCAGACTTACAAGTAGCAGAAGCACAAATGGAATTAATATGCCAAGTGTTAATTGTACTCCCCAGAAAGTAAATCCTATCTTATCCGAAAGGAGCCTGTTAATTATGTCAATATCTTCCCTTGATGCGTATTTCATGCTGATTATCTCAAGTAATTCAAGTGTAACATCAAGGATCAGGAATATCCAGAGATAATGTGCCAGGGACTGGAGACATTTATGGTCTATGGCATGTTTTCGAAGTTTCATGGAGACAATATAGATTAAGATCAGTAACGCTATCCCGGATACTATGGCCGACATAAGGAATATTATGGGCATAAGAGGAGTGGACCACCATGGATTTGCTTTTATGCCGCCAAAAATAAAGCCCACATAACCATGCAGGAATGCCGCTGACGGGATACCGATTATTGCAAGTTTCTTCGCAAATTTTTCATCATCATGCAAAGCTTTTTCAGAAATATCAAATGAAAACAGCGCAAGGCTTGAATATAATAATTCTTTCCAGCCATGTGAACTAAGAGCCATTTTCACAATATCTTCCCTGAATGAAAGCCATATTTCCAGAACTACAATAGTCAGGTAGAATGAAAATATATACCCAAAACCAGACATCGCAGACGTAACGTGTGGAGTGAACATGATTTCAATGCCCCGTTCCGGCCGTCCAAGATGAACAAGTAAAGGCATCATTGCAACAAGCAGGAATGACAATGCTGTAAGAAGAGCGAATCTTGCAACAGGCTTGATCTCTTTCTTGCCAAAAACATGATATAACGATGAAGCTATGAAAGCACCGGCAACTAGACCCGTGATATATGGATACAGCACTATCAATATGCTCCATTGTATTTCAGATTCATTGGGGTAGACATAACCCCATATCAGATTTTGCAACATTATTTCACTTCCCGATCCAGCCCGATGTAAAATACCTTAGGTTTTGTACCAAGATCGGGTTTAAGAAGATTTATTCTCTCTACATCTATAATTTTCTTGACTTCACTATTCTCATCATTTAAATCCCCGAATTTTCGTGCGCCAGTGGGACAAGCCTGAACGCATGCCGGTAAAAGACCCTTTGTGATCCTGTGATAACACCATGTGCATTTATCTGCAGTCCCCTTCTCAGTATTGAAATACCTGGCTCCATAAGGACATCCCTGTATGCAATACCTGCAACCTATACAATATTGAAAATCAACCAGGACTACACCATCTTTTGTCTCATACGTAGCTCCTACAGGACAAACCTGTACGCATGGAGCATTATCACAATGGTTGCATATTTTAGGAACGTAGAAGGCCTTTTTTATTTCTTCGGCAGGTATATCATCCACGAATCCATCTATTCCCCCATTGGGCGAATCGATCACTACATCTTCTTCTCTTGTTTCGGTTGTGGTTTTTTTAACACGGTATCTTTCGACCCATGTCCTGTAAACTTCTTCATCAAAAGGCACTTTGTTTTCCAGCTTGCAGGCATTGGCACATCTGCCGCATCCGATACATTTTCGTGTATCCACTACATAACCCCAAAAGTGTTTCTCCCAATCATACCCTCCCTGGGCAGGTGGGTCTCCCGCTGCAACGCTGTTGCTAATCATTGATCCTATGATCGTAGTTCCCGCAGCTGCCCCTATTACGACTTTGCATCCGATCTTGGTAAAATCTCGTCTTGTTATATCCATAATCTTCCTCCTTTTATACGAACCAGGGCTTATGCGGGTTATGACAATATACGCATCTTAGATCTTCTCCATGTGTATGTGGATCAATCTGCGGGAAATCTTCAGGTCTTGATATTCTCTTAAAGTGGCACCCGCCGCAAAATTCGCGTGAATCATTTGCTGGTGCTAGAGTTTCTCTTGCGTTTAGGACATGTTTTTCAGCAGGACCATGACATGTTTCACAGTTCACGGTCTTATGTCTGTCCGTAACCCATACGGAGTAAATAATTTTATGACAGTTCTCTTCTCCGCAACTTGCTGAACCGGAATAATTTATTGGCAAACTTCGTAGTTCGCTTACAGAATCACCCCTATACCATCCATATTGCCCGAAAGAGCTGGGAACAAAGATCGACCTCACTATTATAAAAACTAATATCACAAGAGCTAATAATGTAAATGCTCTTTTTAGATGTGGCTGCATTACTTTTTCACCTTTCCATAGCTGGATATCATTTTGTCATCTGTCTTTATCCTTATTTCTTTCTCAGCATATAGAAAACAAACATCAGCGAGACCAATCCAGCCGGAATTGCGAATCCGGGTGTTTTTTGTGAAGCGGTCTTTGATGGAGTTTCAGCGGGTTTCACAATATCTTCGGCCTTTTTTACTTCCATATTCGCTGAATCTATTTCATCCTCGAAATGTGTCAGATTGAATTCATGCCACATAGGTGCAAGATCTCCAAGGGTATTAAGGGCGTTATCCGTGTATATTTTGGCCTGGGCAACATCGGTTCCATTCTTCTCTGCCCAGAATATATCCTGGCGTGCCATTTCGATATTGAATTTTAATTTATTTACTTTTCTTAGCAAATCTTCCGCTTTGAGAGGAATGTCATATGGGGCTACATTCTTGTAAACAGAATGGCAGTTCCCGCAGGAATTCCTGAAATCCTCAGGATTTGGGGTTGTGAATACGTGAGGGTGATGACATGTTGTGCATGTTGGCGCAAGTTGTAATGCTTCAAGCTTCTGGTAATGTGTACTATTCTCAAAATTGTTCAATTCTTTTGGATGGCATTTACCACAGGTAGCCGGAACATTAGTATAATAAACAGGGCTTTCAGGATCTGTTATGTTCTTGAAATTAATATGTGCTTTTTCTTTAGTAGCTTGTTTCGGGTCTCCTCCATGACAGGCATCGCATGTGACGCCTTTCAGGGCATGAACCGATTCTGACCATTGCTGGTAATTTGCGGTTGCAAGCTGTCTTACCCTGTCTTCATGGCATTCAAGAGAACACGCTGCATTTCTTTCAAGATGCTCGATCCTTATTTGATTAAAGCGTTTCTGCTCTTCGATAAATGGAGTTAAGGTCTTATGACAATCAATACATGAATTTTCAAGGGCATTCACGCCTGGATTAAATACAAAAATTCCTGTTAAAACTAAAATCAAAATTAATAGTTTATTAAATAATACACATCGCATTTTATTCATACCTTCCGTTTTATATACATTCATTATTAAATCTATCGTTTTATACTATCGTTTTTGTTTAGCTTAACCACTTATCTTCTATATTTAAAACTTTTGGTTTTGTCGCCTTTTGATTTTTTCATAAGAAACTTCTTCGGCAAATACCTTTCAATAGATAAGAATAAAGTCTATGCAGGCGTAATCCTTTCTATGGAATTATCTGATATATTGCTGAAATTTAAAAATGGCGAAATAAGCATTAAAGATGCTGAAATGCAGCTTCGTATTAATAACTATGAATTGGTATCAGATATTGCAAAAGTGGACTTTCATCGCATGAAAAGAGTGGGTATCCCTGAAGCAATTATCGCAGATTGCAAGACATCAGAAGAAGTTGCATCCATAGCGCGGGTACATCTGGAAAAAGAAAGATGCGTAATAATAACACGAGTGAATGAGGAGAATTATGCATCGCTGAAATCATTAGCTGAAGAAACAAACTCAAAAATAAGATGGGAGAAGCGTGCAAGGATAATCATATTAGGAGAAGCTTTAATAAGGTCAGGAGGAAAAATCGGAGTTGTAACAGCAGGAACCGCCGATATTCCAGTCGCAGAAGAAGCAAAAGTAATAGCAGAAGAAATGGGTTGTTCTGTTTCCGTAATCTATGATGTGGGAGTTGCGGGTATCCACAGGCTATTTCCCGAATTGACCAAGCTTTTGAAAGAAGAAGTAGATGCTATTGTTGTCGTTGCCGGGCGGGAAGGGACGCTTCCAACAATTGTATCAGGATTGGTGGATGTTCCGGTCATCGGAGTGCCGGTTTCTACCGGATATGGCGCTGGAGGGAATGGTAACGCAGCCCTTTTGTCCATGCTTCAATCATGTTCAGTTTTGACGGTTGTAAATATAGATGCGGGTTTCACGGCCGGGGCTTTTGCTGCAAGGATAGCTAACCTGGCTGCTAAAAGCCGCTCTGGTAAAAATTAACCTGTTTATATATTATCCCGGTAGCAACAGATTATCTTTGTAACTTATTATAAATATCCATTTGAGAACGAAGATTATTTATATGGTAAAAATGAATATAGTTATCGTGTGTTGAATTAATTTTTATTGTGAAACGAGAAATTAATTAAGAGGTAATCATATATGAAAATTCGAATTGTAAGCTCCAAGGAAGAAATAAATTATCTTAACCAGAATGAAAAGATTATTCATCTTGCTTTCAGACCATCAAATAAAGATATTTTTGCATTAGTACAGACATGTCCCAGCGTGAAAGCGATACATATCCCGAGTTCCTATATAAAGACAATCTCAAACTCTACAAAAATGTTCCTGCAAATGCAGGATGTAGCCCTGCTTGAGGGAGATGTCTGGGGACACAGGAAAGATATTAATGAATATTCTGAAATAAATCCAGAGGTTTTCGAGAGGATGGAAGAGCTTAAAGCTGATGGATTATCGGAGTCTGCAGTTCTTGACAGGCTTGTGAGAGAGACACGTCTGAGCAAAGACTTATTGAAATTCCTTGCAAAAGAAAAATCAAAAAAGAAATAATTTTTTTATTTTATACTTTTTTTCTGGATCTCATCCAGCAATTGTTCATCGCTCTTTCCTTCAGTCCCAATACTGAGATCCTGAGCCATTTTTCTTATTTTGGAAGATGTATTTTCCTGGGATTTACTTTCTTTGACGGGTTTCCCAACTTCACTTAATTCAGCCTCAATCTCATGCTTTCCCTTCTTGAATTCACCTGTGGCTTTTCCCAGTGACCTTGCAAGCTCCGGGATTTTGTTCGCACCAAAAAGCAGTATAATTACTATAAATATTAATATTATTTCTTGAGGTCCTATTCCCATAATTAACCCGCTGTATTTTGATTAATACTATCCTTTGATCTTATTTTAGATCGGATCTCTTCTACAAGTTGTTCACTGTTCTTGTTTTTTACATCTAATCCCATTTCTACCGCTAAATTGTAGATCTTGGTATCTTTCTCATTCAAAGGTTCTTCCGGTCTTTTGATCTCATTCTCTGATTCTGTTTGGGCTTTCTTAAATTCGCCAGTGGCTTTTCCCAGAGATCTTGCAATTTCCGGGATCTTGTCCGGTCCGAATAAAAACAAAGCAACTAGCAATATCAATATTAATTCTGGAAATCCTATTAGTCCCATAAGTATAATGTTATTATTTCATTACTTAAATGTTTGCTTAAAACATTCAATTTATATTTACTCTGTCGCCCGGCTTGATCTGTTCATATCAATTTTTCTTAGCTTTCCGCCCGCTATCTGCCCTGCGATATCTGATAGAACAAGCAAAGGAATGACTGTATAGTTTAAACCTGAAAATATCCTGATAAGGAAAACGAATGGTACGGGGATATGTATTGCCATGATCCATTTCCTGGAGAACCTTTCCGCATTACCTCGAACATATCCGAATGGAAGGTTGATCAAAAATACCAGTAACATTATTTCATTTATTGACATGTTTTTCTTTCCTGTCCTTAAAATAACTTATCCTAATCCAAGTTGTTGTTTGTTATTCTTTACTTATGTAGTTTGTGGTCATGTTATTACCAAAAATTATTTATGCTGGTAATACTTTTATGGTGTAAATAATACCAGCAGTAATAATATGGTGATAAAACAATGATCGGCGGATTCAATGAAGAACAAATAAGAAGATACTCGCGACATATCATATTGCCTGAAGTAGGCGGAAAAGGGCAGAAAAAATTGCTCTCATCAAAAGTATTATGCATAGGCGCAGGCGGGCTTGGCTCCCCGATAATCGAATATCTTGCTGCAGCTGGAGTCGGTACTATTGGAATTATCGACGATGACACGGTGGACCTGAGCAATCTCCAGAGACAGGTCATTCACGGCGGCAATGTCGGAAAGCCCAAAGCAGAATCTGCAAAACAATTTGTTAATAATCTCAATCCTGATATCGAAGTGAAAATATATGTTGAACGGCTGAATGCCAATAATGTCATCGATATTTTCAATGAATATGATATAATAGTTGATGGTTCAGATAATTTTGCAACACGATATCTTGTGAACGATGCATGCGTAATTACGAATAAACCGCTATCCCATGGCAGCATTTACAGGTTCGAGGGACAGGTTACGACCATTATCCCTCACAAAGGGCCCTGCTACAGGTGCCTGTTCGAACATGCGCCCCCTCCAGGCATGGTACCAAGCTGCCAGGAAGCCGGGGTACTGGGGGTCCTCCCCGGTATAATCGGAGTGATCCAGGCAACTGAAGTTGTGAAATATCTTCTCGGGATTGGCGAATTGCTTGTTGGGCGCCTTGTATATTATGATGCCCTGAACATGACATTCCAGGAAATAAAAATGCGATGGAACAAGAACTGCCCGATATGTGGAGAAGAACCAAAGATAACCTCAATACAGGAAGAAATATATGGGGATTCATGCAGAATATGGTGAATAAATGACAACAGAACTTGATCTCAAGGGTGAAGTTTGCCCTTACACCTTCGTAAAAACGAAACTCAAACTTGAAGAAGTAGAAAGCGGCGAAGAACTCGTCGTGACATTTGATCATGCTCCGGCTGTTGAGAATGTCCCGCGAAGCTTGAAAAATGAGGGGCATAAGATCATGGGAATAGAGCAAAAAGGCGATCATCTCTGGAAAGTACGGATAAGAAAAGCATGAAACTTGGGATCCTCCTCACTACAAGTCCTGAGAATGAGAATACAAATACTGTTATTAAGATAAGTAAGGCAGCTAAGGAAGAGGGCCATGATGTTTCTATTTTTCTCATGTATGATGGCGTTTATAATGTGAATAAAAAAGAGTTTGCAGAATTGGTCGAAAAAGGGATTGAAATAGCAATATGCGCCTTCAATGCCGAACAGAGAAAAGTCGGCAAAGTGGATGGCATATTATTCGGAAGCCAGTATGATCATGCATGCATTGCCAGTAATGTTGACAGGTTCATATCGTTCGGGTGAAAAATGAAAAATATCGCAGTTATCGTAAGAAACCTTCCTTTCAACACAAGAAAGAACGCGGAAGCGCTTCGTATGAGCGTGGGATTGACGCTGCGTGAAGATAAGGTCACGGTCATTTTCATGGATGACGGAATTTATTCGGCAACTCCTTCGAAACCCGAAAGCATAAATCTTATTACCCTTGAAAGGGAATTCGGTGCTCTCAAAATGCTTAAATGCACGGTATTGGCTGATAAACTTTCAATGGATAAAAGGGGAATAAAAGAATTGATAGAGAACATAAAAACGGCAGACCGTGAAGAAATAATTCGGACAATGAACGAATCGGATATAATTATACCATTTTAATTATGAAAATATTACATATTATCCGGAATCCTGGCGATAAAACACCCCTTGAGATAGCCAGATCACAGGGTGAAGAACATGAAGTGGCAGTTCTTCTTTTACATGATGCCGTTTATTCAATTCCCGATGTTAAATTTAAGGTATATGCATGTAAGGCAGATGTCGAAGCAAGAGGCGTTGCCTGGCATGAATGTGTGGATTATAAGAAAATAGTTGAGATGCTGTTTGAATTTGATAAAGTAGTATCGTGGTAATTCATTCGGCTTACATCAATTGGAAACCGGATGAAAAGGTTCGGATGGATTTTCATGGATAATTGAATATAGGGATAACCATTTCCAAGCGCATCCGTATAATCTTATATTTACATTCAAACCCTTCCGAAATCGTCTTCAAATCGTTCAATATCATCTTCTCCGACATAATCGCCAAGCTGTACTTCAATAATTTCAAGCGGTATCGTTCCGGGATTTAATAATCTATGTTTTATTCCTGCTTTTATGAACGTGCTTTCCCCCTGGCGCAGGTAGAACTCCTTGTCATCAACATTTATCCATGCCATTCCTCTTACCACCACCCAGTGTTCACTCCTGTGGTTGTGCAACTGAAGGCTTAGTTTCTTGCCAGGCATAACGGTTATATTTTTTATCTTGCTCCTTTCAGACTCTTCCATTGTGGTGTATGATCCCCACGGCCTGTAGACAGTCCTGTGAAAGTATGCTTTTTCATTTTTCTGGGTTTTTAGCGATACTACGATCTCTTTGACTTTCTGGCAGCTTTTCCTGGGACAAACAAGGAGAGCATCAGGTGTATCTACCACGACCATATCATTTACGTCTATGAGAGAAACTATCTTGTCTTTTTTGGAATAAATGAGATTGCCATTTGAATTTAATGAAATATCGTCGCAATTATATGAAGCATTCTCATGTTCGTTCTTTTGTGTTTCATGGAACAGGGAATCAAAGTCGCCAAGGTCGCTCCATTTATATTCAAGCTGCACAACAGCTACTTTGTCAGATTTTTCCATAATTCCGTAGTCGATAGAAATAGAGGGAAGTTCTTTATATATTTCTTCGATGTTCTTATCTTTTTGAGTGAAAGCTGCCGTGATTTCAGGCGCGTGTTTTTTGAGTTCTTTGAAAAAAAAACCTGTATCGAACATGAACATGCCGCTGTTCCAGAGACATTTTTCCTGAATATATTTCTTTGCAGCCTCCAACCCTGGTTTTTCCCTGAATTCAAGGACTTTTGAACCGATTTCCAGGTTTTCTCCCGGTTTTATGTAACCATAACCTGTATGGGGCGATGAGGGGGTGATCCCGAAGGTGACCAGATATTTGGAGCATAATTCTTCCGCGCTTTTTATTTTTTCCATGGCTTTCATGTCAAGAATATGGTCTGATGGAAAAACGGCTGCAGAACATTTGCCAAAACGTTTTTTAATCTCAATCATCCCATAACAAATTGCCGGGAGCGTATTCTTACCCTGGGGCTCAATCAATATATTCTTAATTGGCTCATCCAGCCCCATTTCTTCAACCTGTCCCGAAACAAAGAACTTCTGGGCTTCATTAGTGACGACAAATATTTCTGAAATATCAGATAATTTCAGGCATCGCATCACAGTATCCTGGAAAAGCGATGTCTTCCCAAGTTTTAAAAATTGTTTGGGATACTGCTCACGGCTCAAAGGCCAGAGTCGAGTACCAGAGCCTCCCGCAAGTATTATGGATTTAATGTTTTTTCCTCCTTCTTTTTAAAGAACCGCAGATAAACGCATATTTGCTGCATATTATCAGCGATCATTAACGTTCATTGTAGCTAATATTTATTCCGATTATTATGTTCATTAGTATATATAGTTAGACTAAATTTTGAAAATATTTGAAAACAAAATTCAAAATTAAAATGATCTTCCCGATTTAATAATTTGATAGTTATTAGATATGGTCAAAATTTGGAGCAAATTTTGGATAATCCTTATGAATATAAAAAAAGTATAATACTTGTTTATGAAAAAAACTATCTTCATATCATTGATAGCATCAATTTCGTATTTCATTGTTTATATCCTTCTAAAATATTTCCTGCAAAATAAAATTGTCGATTTGCAGAATGCATTATTAGGTGCCATAATTTTTCTGTGTATTATTTATATAGTCCATCATTTTCTTAGAAAGATGAATGAGGTTCCCTTATAAACGCCTTATGTCACATTTTCCTTATCCTGACCGCATTCGCATGAGCCCAAAGCCCTTCAGCCTCAGCCAATCCGATAATGGTCTCACCAATGTTATCGAGCCCATTCTTTTCAATTACCTGGACGCTTGATTTTTTTATGAAATGGTCGGTATTCAAACCTGACAATACCCTTGCATATCCTGCTGTAGGAAGCACATGATTTGTTCCTGAAGCATAATCGCCTGCTGAAACTGGTGCATATTGGCCGATAAATATTGAGCCTGCATGCTTTATCCTGTCAAGAATATCTTCATGCGTCATGATCTCAAGATGCTCAGGTGCATAAATATTTGAGAACTCAATGCATTCATCGAGCGAACCGGTAAGTATAGCTGCATTTTCAAGGGATTTCTGAATAATTTCAGTTCTATTCGCAACCTTTGACTGAACCTCTATTTCTTCCATTACTTTATCAGCCAGTTCATTTGATGTCGTAACAAGTATGGAAACTGCATTAGGATCATGTTCGGCCTGTGCGATCATATCTGAAGCTATAAAATCAGCTCTCGCAGAAGCATCCGCGATTATCAGGACTTCACTTGGCCCGGCCGGGAAATCAATAGCTACGCCGCAATACATCTTTGCAGCGGTCACGTAAACATTGCCAGGTCCAACGATTTTGTCAACCTTCGGCACCGTTTCTGTCCCATAAGCCATCGCTGCTATCGCCTGCACGCCCCCGACGCGGAAAACCCGGTCAGCCCCTGCGATATGCGCTGCTGCAAGAGTGAGCGGATCTACAGTCCCGTCCGGTTTTGGCGGTGTGCAGATTATTACTTTTTTCACTCCTGCCACTTTTGCCGGTATTACTGTCATAAGAGCCGTGCTTGGATAAGTCGCTCTTCCACCAGGGACGTAAGCGCCTGCCGATCCAAGAGGTGTAATACGTTGCCCCAGCTTTATTCCGGGTGAGATTTCTTTCATCCAGTCTCTTTGAAGCTGTGCTTCGTGGAAAGCTTTTATATTCAAAGAGGCTTTTTTTAGATATGTCGAAAGTTTCTTATCAAGCGAAAAAACAGCTTCATGTATCTCCTTGTGGGTCACCTCAATTTCGCCAATATTGGCTTTGTCAAACTGCATGGTATATTTACGAAGCGCAGCGTCGCCATTTTCCTTGACCTCATTGAGTATAGAAGTGACAGGTGCTAAAACATCCTTAAGTGCAGTTTCGCGTGTAAGCAGGCGTTCTTGTTCGATGGCAGAAAGTTGGGAAATGGGTTTGAATAGCATTTTATGCTGATTTCAGGGCAAACAGAGATAAATGTTTTTATCCGTCATCGAATTCAAATTTTAAACCATGAAGTTATGCCAGAACTCCTGCAACTGGCATATCGATGTTAATTTTGCCAAGAGATGCAATAGACATTCTTTCAGATGCGCCCACAATCTCGATTCCATATATTTTGCCTTCTTCATCAAGATCCACAAGGATGCCTTCCTCTATTTTTCTCGTTTTGTGCACCTTGCCCTGCTGGAATTGGATATATATGCAATCTGCATCTTTATCGTAACTTATATTCATATTTCCTCTAACCAGTAAACAGTTATATCGTCTTCCTTTATATATACTACTATAACAATTCCAAAATAACATAACAATATTTATTAGTAAAGAGCGCTAATATAATAATATGCCATTTTTAAGCCAGCGCTCGAAACTTCAACTGACTGATAAAGAACTCGAAAAT